>Ga0209628_10000664_pt1 | contig 21282 bp, 20 predicted proteins | sample TergutCu122P4_FD_187285 | JGI IMG/M metagenome (GOLD analysis project Ga0209628, IMG submission 187285) | Cubitermes ugandensis P4 segment gut microbial communities from Kakamega Forest, Kenya - Cu122 P4 (SPAdes) (version 2) | ecosystem: Host-associated > Arthropoda: Insects > Digestive system...
AAACAGCTGGGAAATCCGGTCACTTCACTGCGTTACGTTCCCGGCTGCCATTCACAAAGTGCGGTTATTATTATTATACTGTTCCTTACCTAAAATCACGGCTACACCCTAAAGGAAGAATTGTTTGGCAAACATGAAACCGATTTCTTCATCTCTCGTTCCTTACCTCACATTTCTCATCTGCACGTTCGCTTTTTTTCGAGACGTTCTTTTCGGGACGGCTCAGTTCGCGCATCGAGATGGGGCCCATTTTTATTATCCGCTTTATCGTTACATCCAGGAGGAACTCGCCGCTGGACGGTTGCCGCTTTGGATGCCTTACGAAGACTTGGGACAACCACTTGTGGGCAATCCGGTGGCAGGGTTGTTTTATCCGGGCAAGCTGCTCTTCTTTTTGCCGTTGGATTTCACAACGCTTTACCATTGGTTCATCGTGTTGCACGTTTTTTGTGCGGCCGTAACGATGTACCGCCTTGTCCGCTTTTACGGAAAAAGCGAAGCAGCGGCAACCTTTGCGGCAATCACTTACGCGTTCGGCGGTTCGGTGCTTTTTCAGCACTCGAACGTGATTTTCCTGATCGGGGCCGCTTGGTTTCCCGAATTGATTCGCCAAACATTGCGTCAAAAACAGACGCAACGCTTCTCCTGTGGACCACCGATCCTCATTGCTCTGATGCTCCTCGGCGGCGATGTCCAAGCGGCCTATCATGCCGGACTGGTCGTTCTTTTCATCCTCGGTCCGAAAAAGAGCGTCGGGCCGTTACTTTTGGCGTTTTTGCTGACCGCCATCCAGGTTTTGCCTGCCTGGGAGCTTTCCCGGGAGAGTGACCGTGCACTGGTTGGCGTTCCACGATCTGTCTGGGAAGCACCGTTTGCGAAAAACACAAAAGCGGCTTTCAACGGGTTGCTTTGCCGAAATTTCGACCAAGGAGGACATACATCGGGAATGTACAATTATAGCGTGCCCCCCTGGAGATTGACGGAAATGGTTTGGCCAAACGTCAGCGGCAAACAGTTTCCGGAAAATACCCGGTGGTTCTCGATGAGTCCTTACGACGATTTCACTTGGGTTCCGTCGCTCTACTGTGGGATTCTCGGATTGATTTTCGCCATCGTCGGAAGTTTCCAACGGCGTTTCCTCGCGTTGGTTTTCCTCGTGTTGGTTGTTGCCTCACTCGGATGGTTCGGAATCAGTTGGTTGTTCGGTACAGAAGCCCTTTTCGGTCCACCGGTCGGTGGAGTTTATTGGTTGATGAATCTACTGTTACCGGGATACACTCAATTTCGATACCCGGCCAAACTCCTGACGCTTGCGGCGGTTCCCTTTGCGGTACTTGCGGCTTACGGGTTTGACCGGGTAACGAACCGCGAACATCTCACAACGAGCCGCGAACGTGAGAGAGCGGAAAATAAAATCCCGCTCTCTCACGTTCGCGGCTCGTTGACACTCGCGTTGACACTTGTGTTCATTTCGTTTGTACTTCTCATCGTTTTATTGGTGACACCACTTTGGGGTCGGATCGCGGAAAACGTTCCGGTATGCCTGGTATTCGGACCGTTTCAAGCGGAAAAGGCCAAGTTGATCGTAGCCTGTTCATTTTTGCAGACGATTGTCGTACTCGCAATGTTCACGTTATTTTTCCGCAAGCGATACGCTCCGACACTTTTTGTTCTCCTTTGCTGCCTCGATCTTTACCTTGCAAATCACTGGATGATCCCGACGGTTGATCGCCAATTTTTTGCACAACAATCGACGCTACTGGAAAAAATTGTCCAAACGCATCAGGGCCAGCAACCGCCGCGAATTTATCGGTTGCCGATCTGGTGTCCGCAGCAATTCTCAAACCAAAGCAGTGCCAATCGCTTTGAGGAAATTACCTTTTTTGAGCGTGAGTCCCTTTGGCCGAAACACGCGTTAGAAAAGCGAGTCCTAATTTTCAATATTCCGGGAACAATTAGCATTCAAACCTATTATGAAAGACTCGGAGAAATTTATTCGAGTGTGGGATTCGAAACTTGCTACGCACGGTTAGGATGCGAGTATGTGATTTTACCGTTCCTAACCAATTTGAATCCTCAGAAAGCGGTAAAACTTTATTCCGATTCGGTCAACGACGTTGCGCTTTGGCAAATCAAGCAGCCTGGCCCGATTGCATGGACTATTGACGGAAGAACTGCCCAAATCGTTTCTTACGAACCGAACCGAATTGTTCTGGAAGCGGAAACCATTCAGCCGCAAACGCTTGTGCTTGCCGAACAGTATTTTCCCGGTTGGAAAGTGAAGATCACAAGTGAAAGCGGCGAGTATGCAACAAAAATCTTTCCGGTGGAGAAAATCTTTCGCGGAGTCGAAGTCCCGGCGGGAAAATGCCGCGTCGAGTTTTATTACGATCCGTTTTTGCTTAAACTCGGGGCATTCCTAACGCTGTTTGGTTGGATTTTTGTGTTATACCGCAACGTAAAATTGCGTGCCTCACAGGGTGAGGCCGCTAAGTCAGAGCCGCGCACGCAGTAAGCGGTGATCCCGGTGTTTTGCCTACCTTTCTTTCCACTCGTTCCTGCGGCCGGCTTGTACGTATTTCATTTGTTCGGAAAGTCGGGCGAGTTCCGAATGATTGGGGGCAAGATGGTGAATTCGGTCCATTGTAACTCGTGCGTCACCGAAACGGCCGTGTTTGAGTTGCAGGTCCGCCAGTGCGACGTGAAGTTCGACATTGTCCGGCGTCGTTTCGATTGCGGCCAAGTAGGTGTTCACCGCCTCGTCAATGCGACCCATTTCCTGGAGCGTTTCCGCTTTTCCCTGAATCAGAGAGATCGGCAACGGGTTCGGACGGTGCTGCCGTTCCAACGTTTGCCAAATCGCAAGTGCCCGTTGCGGTTGCTTCATTTTCGTTTGAAGAACGGCCAGTTCCGAAAGAATCTCCGCAGTCTCATACGCTCCCGGTGCCAAAAGAGCCAGTGCCCGATAATAGTCCGCCGTTGCTCTTTGATAGTGCTTGTGTGCTTGTTCCTCTTTCCCCCGTTGGAGCAGGTTTTCGCCCTGATCGAACTCGGCCTTTCCATGCAAAGCCCAACCTTTGTACCCGCCCGGTGCAAGGTCAATCGCTTTTTTGGCAAAACGGCTTGCTCCATCGGTTTGGCCCAGAATGAGCAGTTTTTCGGCAATCGAAAGACTGAGGGTTTCATCTTCGTTCCCCTCTTTTTTACCGATTTTCGTTGCTTCATCGAGTTGACGGAGCGATTCCTTGTGTTTTCCCTGTTGCCAAAGAACTTCGGCGTAATGCCGTCGGATATCGGTCTCTTTGGGGTTGAGTTTGACCGCCCGTTCCATTTTCTTTTCCGCGTCGTCCCACTGGCCAAGTTCCATCGCGGTGCTTGCTTCGCGGCAAAGCTCACGGCTTTGCACAATGCCGGGCGTAAGCGGACGAGTCTTGAGCCGGTGCAAACATCCAGCACCGCCGAAAACGATTTCGGTGAACAGGAAGATGTAAAGCAATCGGCGAAACATTAAGGGCATCGGACATCGGGCATCGGGAATAGGAAATAGAGCATTGGGAATGGGAAACACACTCCTCTTTTTTCCCTCCTATTCCCGATGCCCGATGCCCGATGCCCTTGTATTCTACTCTTTTTCAAGAAAACGCCCTAGATCGATTTTGCGGATTTTAACGTATTACAAGAATTTTGCCAAAAAATCTGGAAAGAAAATGTTAAAATGGGTGGTTTGGCAAGAATAAGAGTTGTCAGAAACGTTCTTTGGGCTATATTTGAGCGTGATTATTCTGCAAGTGGCCCCATTGTTTTCCATTTCCCATTTCTCATTATTCCCTCCCATGTCTGCATTGATTCGAGAAGAACGGCTGAAGCAGTACCGTAAGGATCGGGAAACCGCCAAGGAATTCCTCCTGCTCGGACAAAAAGACGACGCATTAAAGCTCCTGGAAGACGCCCGACAACAAGCCAATATCAGCGGCGACGATGATTTTCGGATGCTTTTTGAGTCGTTGCAAATTTGTGTTGTTCAGCCGGACCATCCGCAACAAGTTGAACTTTTACAACAAGCTCTCCAGTGGGAAACGAAGCAAAATTTTCCTCTGGAGCAGGTGATGTATCTGGAAATCGGACGTTTTTACGCCGACGCCGACGATCAGGATACGGCAATTTCCTGTTTCAGCGAAGCCCTCAAGATCGACCAAAGCGATTTCGAAACCTTGCGATTAACCGGAATTTCGATTGCCAGACAAGGCGACCCGGACACGGCCCTAAAATGGTTCGAAACGGCACTTGCGGCCTCGGACAACACGGATTCGTTTTCCTGGCGTGAAAAAGCGTTTACCGAACAGCGAATTGGAAATATCGACCAGGCCCTTAAAAGCATGGAGCAGGCTGTCCAGCTTCGTCCAGACCTTTGGAGAGCGAGTCAGGAAAAACTCGAAAAACTTTGCAAAACGCACCCGTCTCTCCCGCCGATACCGTTGCTTCCGAAAGTTTCGCCGGAACCGATTTCGGAACTTCTGGACGAGCCTGCCCCTTATCCCGTTGACGACAACACGCCTATTGGAGGAATGGAAATGGAGTTTTCAAAAAATTCGCTTGAAGCAATGGTCGTGGAAGCCGTGAAAAGTGGTTCGGCCAAGCTCCAAAAACGGTTTTTCTCCGAATCGGTTTTCCCGAAAGAAAAAGCGTTGTGGTTTTTTCTGGAGCCGCCACAAACCGGGTGGACCAGCGGCGGCGGACATTTCCTTTGGAATCGTGGGACCGGAACGATCATTGATCCCGGTGCCGGTTTTCTCGACGCACTTGCAGAAGCCGGGGGCACGCTTGCCGAAGTCCGCAATGTTGTCGTTACGCACGACAACGAGTCGCAATTGGCCGAGTTTGAGACGATTCGTAAACTGTTGCAAAAAGGGAACCTTGCGAAAAACGTTCGCTTTTTCCTGAACCTCGGCGCAATTCAAAAACTGTCTGCAACTGTTGACTTGAACGACAAGGCGTTTTCCGAAGGATACTTGACGCTTTACGTGGGAGCGACCTACGATTTGCTCGGCGGTGGAAAAATCAAATCTCTTCCCGCTTACCATCAGGAACTCAAGTCCGCCGACCAAGCGGTCGGGCTTCAGATTTCGCTCGACACGGAGTTCGGCGAGGCAAAACGAATCGTTTACACAAGCGATACCGGTTTGTTCCCACTTGCGCCTTCTTACAACCATGCGGAAAATCGGATTGTTTACGTTTCCGACAAAAATCAGGCGAGCCGAATCCTTTCCCGTCGATACCAGGACGAGGGAGCGGACAACGCCGATTTGATGATTCTGCATTTCGGGCAAGCTAATGTCCGTTCTGACAAAAACGTCAATGAAATGCAATTTGTCGATCCGAACAACCGACCCGATGAAACGCAACTTGCGGAGTTGTGTACCGTCGGACAGCTCGGTTTCCTCGGCACTCGCGAAATGCTTGAACAGTGCAGGCCGAAATTCGCCGTCCTGTGCCAATGGGCAAAAGAACTTGTCCCGCTACGGACGGAGTTGAGTGAACTGTTACAAAACCAGATCGGCACGGAATCGACGAAACTTGTCGCCGGAGACCGTTTTTTGATGTACGATATTTTTGCCGACACGGTTTACGACTGTGTTGGAGACTCCTGGACCGCCGCTCGGAAAATAACAACGGCGGATCAGGAAGGAAAACTTTTCTATTTTGCGGAGGAGACCCAAAAAACCTTTGAATCTTCGTCCGATTATTATGTCAATCGTTTTTTGAACGATTTGAAATACCAACAATTATTTCAAGGAGAGTGATCATGGACAGTCTATCCAGTATGATTTCGTCGGCAGTTCAATTTCAGCAAGAGAAGACTCAAATGGAAGTCCAGATGGGCGTCTTGAAAAAAACGTAGCAAGTGGAAAAAGAGGTCGGCGAGATGCTCGTCGGTCTGACTGCACAAGCCGCCGGTACGAGTTCCGCTTTCGCAAAGCGACATGGAAAACGAAATGCGATCCTACGTTTCGTGGTACAACGAGCATCGTCCGCTCAGGTTTCATGTTGCCAAATCGACGGTGGAACTTTGGGTGAATCGAGCCCACGGAAAACGGCTGGATCGCGTCGATTGGACCGACCGTTCCGCCGGACCGAAAACGCCTCACAATCGAGTTTCCGTACACGTCGAACACTGTGTTCTGGAACTTCGGAAAGAACTCAAGGAAAACAGTCCGCTTGGCGAATAACCAATCCGTTCACATTTTGAGTTACTTTATCTTACCCCAATCCTGCGAAAACCGCAATTCCCGTTGCTTAATCCCTGATAATCGCTTACAATGGGGACAGCTTCAGCAGGAAAACGCAAAATCCATGAAAACCGATTTATGAAGATTCTCGAAATTCCGGAACTTGTTGGTCTTGATTCACGGGGCGGAGTGATTCGGATTCCGCCGGACTTGGACGTTCCGCTCACGGACCGGGTTCGCAAAATCATTGACACCGCCCCGTTTCGGCGGTTGGCGAGAATATCGCAGCTTGGTCTCGTTTCTCTCATTTATCCGGCGGCACACCATACCCGGTTCGAACACTCGCTTGGAGTGTATCGGCTCGCGCTCTTGCTGTTGAAGCGGCTGGCGTATCTCCCGCGATTTACCGAAATGGTGTCGAAAGAGGACGCGGAACTCCTGATCGTTGCGTCGCTTTTGCACGACATCGGGCATTGGTCGTTCTGCCACGCCATTGAGGACATGCGGTTGCCGGAACTTCCGAACCATGAATCGGCAGCCCAAACGTTTCTACTTGATGGAGAGCTTGCCGATGTTTTACGAAACGACTGGAACATTGAACCGGAACAGGTGATCGCACTGCTTAACAAGGCGGAATCGGTCCACGGCGATCCCGGTAAACGGCTCCTTTCGAGCATCCTTTCCGGCCCGATTGACATCGACAAGATGGATTACCTGTTTCGTGATTCGCTTCATGCCGGAGTTCCTTACGGGCGGCACTTCGACCAGAACCGGCTTATTGCGAGTCTTTGTCTGAACGAAGCGGGAGACGGACTGGCCATTTCCGACAAAGGGAAAACGGCGGCGGAACTGATGGTGTTTGCCCGATACGTCATGTTCAACGAAGTGTACTGGCACCACGGCGTCCGAACGGCAACCGCAATGCTGCAACGGGCGTTTTACCTGTTATTCAAGCGAATCGACATGCAACGGGTTTTCCTTGGCACCGAACAGGAAATGATCGACTTGCTCCTGGAGGTTTCGCAAGGAACACCTGCCTGGCCGCTTGTGGACGGTTTGTTCGGCAAAAAGCGACGACTTTACAAACGGCTCGCCCAGTTTAGCATCATGGAACAACCGGAACTTTACCGCAAACTCGCCGGTCAGCCCTATCCGTGGTTGTGCGACGTTTCGGAAAAAATGTACGATTCGCTTTTGGGCGAACTAAGCGGCGACTTGGCACCATTTCGGGACTATCCGCTTCTGATCGACTCGCCGCCGGTCGAACGAGAAGTGGAACTGCGGATTGATGTCCATTCTCCCAAGGAAAACGTTTACCGGTCGCTCGAATCGATTTCACCGGTTGTTCGTTCGCTAGCCCGGGAACAGTTCGACGATTACGTCAAACGGGTCCGCATTTTCGCTCCGACGGAATTGGTACAAAAATTCCACGAACCAGACAAGGCGACACGGCGGATCGCGGAATTTTTATCCGGTTGGGGCGTCCGCTAATCAACAAGCTCCACACGCCAATCGGCAAGGCCGTTTTTTTCAACGACGACACTCAGACCGGAAGTGTTTGGATCATTGTACCGCTTCGGAATGAGAGATTTGATTTCCGGCGGTAACGAATGAACGGGAATTTCCCGCCCCGTTTTGGGATCCACTCTCGGTGTCTGTGCGGACGGTTTGCCGGGAAGCATCTCGTTTTTGACGACGACGACGGTGTATTCGCCCGGCAAAACACCGCGTTCGCCGATTGTTCGCAACTCGAATTTTCCTTCGGTGTTCGTCGTTCCGGCACCGATGCGGGCACCGCTGCCAAAAACTTTTGGTGTCAATCCAATGACCGCATCGGCCAATGGTTCCCCGTTGTATACGATGGTGCCGCGAACGGGAACCAGTCCCTCAATCTTCGGTTTTCCACAGCCGGACACCACAAAAAAAGCAAGGAGGATAACTACGTTTGTTACGGTCCATTTCATGACAGATCTCCTTCCGTTAGGGACTTTCCGGCATTTCATTGCCCGACGCAGACCCCATCGCACCCCAAATTCCATAAGGGGACGGACCTTGTCGAACCGGCGACTGGGAAAGGCTTCCTGTATCAATCGTGTCCGCAATGAAAGTTACCGAGGCATCGCATTTCAAAACGTACACGCCCATCGGATGATAACTGGTCGGTCCGCCCAGAAATTGATAGGTTGACGAACACGACGGCGAGTTTGGCGGCAAAATCGTACTGAACGAAGTCGTATGGATTGAGGCGGCAACCCAGTTGCGACCGATGTTCCGATCAAGCCTATTGTCGGGAACAGTGTATTGTCGATTCGGTCCTTCTGTTGCCAGGCACAGCGACGGGTTGAACCCCGCCGTAACATCCACGCCGCCGGTTCCCATGTTGACGCTGAAAATATTCGCATTCAAAACGTGCCGACTATGCGTTTCGGAAATCCTGTGTTCGCTCATCAATACGGTGTTGGAGGTTCCGTCCGTAATATCCCTGAACTTCCGATATTCCAGTACGGCGAAGGGACCGCGTCCAATCCCCTTTCGCGGAAATGTGCCCGGATCATAATTATTGAACGGAATATCGCCGCTGGAAATTGCGTAACTGTTGGACGCCGCTCCCGTACCGTCACCGCCAAAACCGTCGAACGAGGAATCATTCGCTTTCCAATTGAGACCGGGATCGGACGGACACACCAAAATGGGCATTGATCCTGTCCAAATCGGATTCTTATTGGGCGTTTCGGGAAATTGCATACATGTCATTTCCTCGTGGAACGGATGGTTCGAATTGGCGTCCTGTGCGTGAAATTCCTCGTAGAGGGCATTATGTTCGATGAATGGGAGGAGTGCGACGAAGGTTGAGTACATGGCAACGTCCATTCCCCAAGCTTTCCAGGGATTTCGATTGTCCGGCCCGAAGTCATAACCGGGCAAAGAGTCGAATGCGTCATGGTAATTGTGAGTCGCAATTCCCAATTGACGCAGCTTGTTGGAACAAGTCATTCGTCTCGCCGCTTCCCGGGCCGCTTGGACTGCCGGAAGAAGCAAGCTGATCAAAATTCCAATGATCGCAATGACGACCAAAAGTTCGACAAGGGTAAACGCCTTGATAAGTGGGGAGCGGGGAGTGGAGAGTGAAGAGTGAGATTTGTTTGACATTGTTTTTCAATCGGTTGTTTGCGCAAAGGAAACCGCTTTTGGCGGCGCAAAACGAAGAGCGGGAAACGGCCAATCTCTTGTCCTTCGCAATGGGAGACTGACGCAACGATACTGTAAGGAAAGATTGGTAGGTCTTCTGACTTGCGGCAAAGAAATCGCGGGCCTTCTCGACGGGTTTTCCGTCAATGACCGTTGGAAATTGCGATTTCCGATCCGCTTACAGCGGCGAGGACCGTCCCGGATTCACACCGGGTTCCCTGTTTACCGTTCGTTCCAGAAAGAACGAATCGGTCACCAATTCCTCAAAGTTTTCCGGATTCTACCAGAGAAGCCGAATTTGAATAGCGGGACCTTCACCGCGCCAGGCCGTCGACCAGGCCGAATGGTAGCCGGGAGCGCAACGGAGTGAAGCGACCGGACCGAATCGCGGGGAAATCCGGTCACTGCGCTCCGTTTCCGGCTGCCATCATTATTATTGGTCCCTGTGCCTTGACTGTTTTGAGTCACGGAATACTCACGCTCTCCCCGCCGGCGATGGTCAATAACGCTTTGAGCGTTTTTGGGTCCACACTATTGCTGAGAAAATGGACCGAGCCGTCGATAAACGTGCAGTTGGCACCGGTTTGGTGGAAAGAGCCAATCCCCTGGTCCGACCTGTTGACACCTTGATAAGCAATCTCTTGCGGAATATCGACCGGTGCCATCCAGCAGACCGGTTCCTTTCCCTCGACAAACCCAATCGTGTTCGATGTACCGTCGATGATCCGATGAAACGTGTACTTTTTGCCGTCCTGTTGCGGCGGTTGCCCGAACGTTTCCCCGCCGACAACCATGAAATACGTCGTACCGCTCTTCATGTAGCCGAGCTTGTTTTCTTCGCAACGGAACACGACAGGCATTTTGTCGTGGAACTGCTTGTTGTACTCGCTGTCCCACGGTTCGTCCTTGCGGATCGCTTCATAAAGTGCTAATTCTTCCATGTACGGCAACAAAAGTACCCGCCAACTGTGGAGCGGTTTGCCGCCAGAGTCCGCCGAATACGGCGGCGGCAAACATCCCTGGGCGTCATGGTAATTATGAACGGCAATAGCAAGCGTTTTCATTTTATTCACACAATCCATTCGCCGGGCCGCCTGACGGCTTCCGAGAATTGAGCCTTCAAGCATCGGTGCAACCAGCGGCGTTACGTTTTCAACCGCTTGCCGTATCGTCGGTGCATCCCAAAAGACGGTGAACTGCGTCCCCTGCGGTTTCGGGATGATCGTATCCCGGAGACGCTCAAGGTTGTCCCACGTTGAAATTGCTTTGACACGTTCAAAAAATTTCCGTTCGATTTCATTGTCGGGAACGTATCCGTCTTTTTTTTCTTCCCAGACCTGGAAGCCGATTTCGAAAATTGCCCGACCGTTGAAATAGAGTTCCTGGGCGGCGAGTTCCGAGGTGGCACTGGCGACGGCGCAGAGTTCCGGCTTGACCGGGTCGATTCCGACCGCTTTGTACCGAAGCCCGCCGACCAACTTGGCAATGTCAATCTTGTTGAGCGGTTCCCTCAAAAACGGCTTGGTGTCCGCGAGAACTTTCCTGACGAAATCGGGAACGGCAAAAAGAATTTGCACCGGATAATTTTCAACATTCTTCCTTGCTTCGAGAAAATCGGGACGCGATTTGAGACGCATTGGTCCGAGGTCTTCCGGTTCGGCAAGGCCAATCAGGATGAAATCGTTGGTTTCCCGCAAGCGAAACTCCGTGGCTTCCAGCGAAGATCGCAGCATGGTAACGTTAAGCCGCTTCGTCTTGGGCAAGGCGACGTAGGCGACATCGAAGCCGAGGCCGCGCAGGTTCAGCACGAAATACGCCTCGTCGATTCCGAAGGTTAGCGACAACAACGCTTTGCCGCCGCCGACGAGTTGGGCAATCGCGTCCCAGTCCCGAATGGTGTTCTCGAACGCTTTCCGTTGGTTTTCGTCCGGGAAGAGTTCCTGAAGCATCTCCGGCGAATAGAACCCGGTGTCGCTGAGCAGTTTTTCAATGATCGGTCGGTTATTCCGCACCAGCTCCGCCGCATCGATTTTGGCGAAATTGACGTAAGTGACCAACATGGTTTCCTCTTCGAGAAGGAGAGGCAGTTTGTCGTCCGCGATGCAAAATGATGGAACGAATAGTAGTATCGTGAGTAATATGTGTTTCATGATGTTATTGTAAGTGATAAGTGATAGGTGATAGGTGATAGAGAAATCTATTCCCCTCCTGCCGTCTGCCGTCTGTCGTCTGCCGTCTGCCGTCTGCTATCTGCCGTCTGCCGTCTGCTATCTGCCGTCTGCTATCTGCCGACAGTTACTTCCATCCGCGACAGCCCTTGCGTTTCGTATTCGAGGATTGCCGTGTTGCCCACAACCCGGTATTGGTACGGCTTTCCGGTCATCTGATCGATTTTCGGCACAGGAACCTCCTTGATGGCGTCAAGCGTTTTCGGCAACTGCCCGTCGTTCATCGCGGCGTAAAGCCGGATCGCTTCGATAATTTTCAGCCGATCCAGAGTCTGCTCCGTCCGAAGATAAGCACTCTTGGCCGCCGTCGTTGCCGGGAGAAACAGGGTGAGGAGAATTCTGGCCGGCTCCATCCTGCCACCTAAAACACCGGTACCATAATGGAGCGATTCGTCAAACGGAATTGCTGTACTGGATTCGCCTCGTGGTAAAGCGGAGATCACCTGTTCCACGTCGTAAGCTCTTTGGATTTCTCCGATAATGTGGGGCGTCACAATTTTGTACGTTGACATCGCTTCGATTTCTTCCTCCGTTTTTCCCTGTTTCAAAAGGCTTTCCTTGGCGAACGGATAGGAAAAAAGACAAGCATACGTCAGGAAAACGGAGCGGCCCGATTCCGACTGCGTGTTTTTGTCCTTCTCGCCGCGGTGAATTCCAAATTCGTAAACGGCATCACACAAATCACCCAACACCGCCCGACATTCTTCGTCGGACGCTTCGGGAATCGTTTCGTAAATCGTCGGCAACATCTGTCGGGAAAACATCCAGAGCCGTTCCGCTTCCATCTGATCGAGCAGTGCTCTGGGCGAAAATTCCACTTGCGTCAAAGCGGCGTACAGGTTCGGAGCATCCGGTTGGTTGGCCAAATCGTGAAGCCGATGCTGCATGGTTTCCTGAATCGCACGACCGACCAGACCGGCAACGAGACTGTTGAACGGCTTGGAATCCTGGACATGTTCGCCCAGAACAAGCCCGATTCGGAGCGTTTTGACCGCGTCTTCGTACTTGCCGTTACGGATTTCCCAGTCCGCCTTGCCGCTAAGGTATCGTCCAAGCGTTCGCATTTCCTGGATATTCGGCAAGAGAGTCCCGATTCCCTTGTATTCAAACGAATCGCTCCAGTCGTAATACGTTTTTCGACTGGCCCGTTCGAGAAGAAAATAAACCCGGTCAAGCGATTGGAAGAGCCGTTCTTCATCCTCAACGGTGATTTTCGTGTAACAATCGTCCGACCAACAAGGATACAAAGGAAACGCTTTGAATTTCAGGAACTGCTTTTGCTGTTGATTGTTCGCGTTCTTGTACTCTTCGCTTTGGAGCACGGCGGCTTGGGTTGCGTTGAACACCAGATTGAACTGGCTGAGCGCATCCGAGTACAGGTAAGCGGCGTTGCTGGATTCCTTTTCGGTCGAAAAGACCCGAAGCCGATACTTCAGGAGCGGGTCAGGCAATTTCGCCGGAGAAACCGTGAGTTTGACGTATTGACCGCGAACGTCTTCGGGCCGCTCATCGCCGCCCCACGTTTCGGTGTAAGCCCGATAGGAATCCCGAGCCGGTCGTTTCGGCGGCTCCTGAGCCGTCAGCGTCGGCAGAAACAGGGCGAGGAAAATGAAAGGAATGATGGGTTTCATAGTGATTAGTGGTTAGTGGTTAGTGATTAGTGATTAGTGATTAGTGATTAGTGATTAGTGATTAGTGATTAGTGATTAGTGATTAGTGGTTCATTTGTTTGTCACTAATCACTCACCACCAACCACTAATCACTACTACAGCATCGTTTCCAAAAACTTTTGGTACTCTTGCGGTGAAACGTTGATATTTGTTTCGCGGCGTCCGATTTCGAATTTTGGGTAAACCGAAGCGACCATTGGTCGGCTCCGTTTGGCAATTTCCGTCCGTTCGGCAAGCATCGCGTCAAGGTCAAGCGAGTTGTTCCTCTGCGGAGTAAGGCGAACTCCGAACACCGCAATTTCCGGACGATAATCCCTGTTCGTGTAATCGTTAGCGGCGGGGCTTGCCTCGCGCGGGGACGACGGTCTCAGTTCAACTGGAACCTCCTGTACGACGACAACCTGCGGTTTCGCAAGGGTACACATCACCAAAAACATCGCCGCCGCTCCGACGAGTGCCCCGACGATGCCGCTGGAGAGGTAAGGCATCCACGAAATTCGCGGCTTGAGTTGAGCGAGAATCTCCGCCGCAAGTCGGTCTTGCGCAGCAGGTTGGAGAGCGGCCAAACGGGTTTCAAGGTCTTTCGGCATGATAATGTCTCTTTTGACAGGATGATTTGACGGGGTGTTGCGCCTCGCAGGGCGAGGCGGCTAAGCGATTCCACTAATCACTAATCACTACCTCTCTCAACAATTCAATCCCTTCCTGGTATTTCCGATGGGCACCGCTTCGGGAGGTGCCGTAAACGGCGGCGATCTGTTCGAACGACAGGCCGCCCCAAATTTTCGCCGTGATGATTTCCCGGTGCTCCTGCGGAAGCGATTGCAACGCTTCAATCAGTTCCCGCTCATCCGGCGAATCATTCCCGTCGGTGTTGTGGAACAACGGTCGCTCCAATTCCCGTTGCTTGCGGCGTTTTTGGGAACGGAGGTGATTATTGGAATCGTTCCGGATCACGGCAAACAGCCACGCCAGCGGCTCGGCAGGAAACGGTTCCTGCTGATACAGCTTCAAAAAAGCGTCCTGAACCGCGTCCTCGGCACAGCCGTGCTTCCACTGTCGGGCATAAAGCACCAAAGCGGGAAGCCGGTCTCGCACCAATTCCTGGATCAATTGTCGTTTGTCATTCATTACAACAGGGGGCTACATGCTACATGAATAACACCGGGGATGGGATTTATCCCAAAATTTTTTCCATTATAATCAAAACTCCACTAAATCCAACGAATCATCATGCCAGCGAATCTGACTCAACAATACAAGAAGGCCGAAGAGAAGTACCGTCAAGCCCAAACGCCGGACGAAGAACTCAAGTGGTTGCAGGTGATGTTCTCCGAAATGCCCAAGCATAAGGGGACCGATCACCTTCAGGCGAAGCTGAAAACGGAAATCTCGCAAAAAAGGAAGGAACTGGAGCAACTTCGCTCAACCGGCGGCAAAAAAGGGGGCGGTTCGTCCCGGTCGTTCAAAATTCCCCGACAAGGGGCCGGAACCGCAATCATCCTCGGCGGTCCAAACGCCGGAAAAAGTCAGCTCCTTACGAAATTAACCCGTGCAACGCCGGAGGTCGCCCCGTACCCGTTCACGACCCAGCAACCGCAGCCCGGCATGATGCAGTGGGAAGACGTGTTCGTTCAGCTGATCGACACGCCGCCGGTTACGCCCGATTTTCTGGAACCGTACATGTACGGCTTCGTCCGCAGTGCCGAGTTAGCCCTTTTGATGGTCGATCTGGGCAGCGACGACGGGATCGAGCAGTGCAAGGATGTCGTCGATAAACTCACGTCCACGAAGACCCGGCTTGCGACCGAATCGTATCTCGACGAAGAGGACGTCGGGCTGTCGTTTACCCGAACGTTTCTGCTTGCGAACAAAATCGACCTGCCGGAAGCGAAGGAGCGTTTGGAATTGCTGCATGAACTTTGCCCGCTTCCGTTCGAGGAATTCCTGATTTCCGCAACGGAAGGAACCGGTTTGGAAAAACTTTGCAAGGCGGTTTACGACGCGATGGACATTGTCCGCGTTTACACGAAGGCCCCGTCGAAAAAGGAGGCGGACATGGACCGTCCGTTCACCGTTAAGCGAGGCGAAACGCTTTTGGACCTTGCGGAGTTGATTCACAAGGATTACGCCGCAAACCTTCGGTTTGGCCGTGTCTGGGGAAGTACCGTTCACGACGGAACCGTTGTCAAAGGAGATTACGTCCTCAACGACAGGGATATTGTGGAAGTTCACGCCTGATAACTCGAACGGCAAACGGATTGGTTGAGTAATCTTACGTTTGTGACTCTGTTTTTTTGCCGGTTTTGGTGTAAAATCGGGGGAAATCACTTGTTACCACATCTCCACTTCAAAAGAGTAACTTATGACAGCCGTACGAACACTTGATAAACCGAAAGCGAAACGCTTGAGCGACAAGCCCTCGCCGCAGAAACTTGCCGAACCCGACGAGCCGAAAGCGCCGTTAGACGAACGCACACGTCGGTGTCTCGACATCGATGAGCGTGATATACTGGAAGGACAGTCAGTGTATCCGCCGCTTACATTGAAAGAAATCGTCGCCATTTGTAAAGAAGCCAGAGCGGAAAGATATGCTGAAGAACAATCGCTTGCGAATCATCGTTGATGTCAATGGCTGGGTTAGCTCGTTACTGTCATCGAAGTTCCAGGTTCGACTTGAAGTCGTTTTTGGTGCGGAATACCGCTTGATCTGTTCCGGCGAATTGTTTTGTGAACTGGACAAAGCCATCAGAAAACCGCACCTTGCGAAACGAATCAATCAAACGCATTACGAAGAGCTTATTGACAGATTGACCGATGCCGAGCTTGTTGATGTCCGCTCCACCGTCGAGATTTGCCGGGATCCGAAGGATAATTTTCTCCTCGCCCTGGCAAAAGACGGTAACGCCGATTACCTGATAACCGGCGACGAAGACTTGCTCGTTATGAAAGAATTTGGAAAAACGAAAATTGTAACGCTGCGTGAATTTGAAACGGAACACCTGTAACCATCTCAAACCGTAAACAAATGGTGACTCAAAACAGTCAAGGGCATCGGGAATCGGGCATCGGGAATAGGTGATAAGTGAAAAACTTCCTCCAATTTCCAATTTCCGATTTCCGATTCCCGACGCCCGATGCCCTTAAATTTCAACACTTTTTCCGGCTTCAATATCATTTCGTTTACACTTTGAGTAACCATGCAAACCTTCAAGATCGAACAAACCGATTTACAGTGCGTTGTAACGTGGCGTTTTTTTTCGTTTGCCGTTGTTTTTTCGCTTGTCTTTCTCACGATTTGGACGGTCGGGTGTCTGGTTATGACGGGGGCGGCACTTGCCCATCAGCAATTCGAGGTACTTCTGTTTATGCTCCCGTTTTGGGCGGTATGGCTTGTCCTCTTGGCATTCATCGCCAATGTGTTATTCGGAAAAACGCGACTTGTCCTCGACGAAAATGGACTTGAGGCTCTTTGGACATGTCTCTCCTTCAGATGGGAAAGGCGGTTTGAAATCACCGAAATTCGGCGGTTTGAGACGAACATCCATCGTGGACGCAAAGGAGGCACCACCTACTCGCTTCGAATTGTTCTTCAGGAAGGCAATACAAAAAATCTTACGGCACCAGCAGGCAAAGAGGAATTCGATTTTCTGTGCAATCAGCTAAATACCTTTTTGAGTGTGCTCAAGACCGGCAATGCTGGAATACCGGCAAAATGGGAAATTCCTGCCCCGAGGGTGTTTGAATACAATTCACCGCCACAACATCTCGAACCGCCGCCGAAGTGCCGCTGGTGTTATCAGACGGATTTCAACGGTTTTGGTTTTCGATTTCGCGAAAGCGGTAAAGTATCGGTATTTTTCTTTTGGCTTTTCTTTGCGGTACTTTGGAACGGGATTCTTACACCATTCCTATTGAGTTTGCTGGGTATTCTTGAACCCACACCGCCTCTGGATGACAATAGGTGGTGGTTTCTGTTCTTCTTTTTGATCCCCTTTACAGTGGTTGGGCTGGTTCTTTTGGGGGGAGCAATCGATACGTTTCTCGAATTATTCCGCCGGACAAGTTGGCGGTTTGCTTACGGTGAAGCGGTCTTTCGTACCGTCCGACTCAGAACACGGGTCATGCACTACGACCTGACCAACTGGAACGCTTTGGCGATTCGCCTTATCCGTGCAAAACAATCTGAAGAGTCGGAAAATGAAGACGATCTTGAGAGCTTTTACGAAGAAGGGAACCGTTGGCAACTTGCGTTTCTGGATAAAAGCGGAGCAGACCTTGCGGTGATCGAAAAATTGCGCAAACCCGAAGCATTGTGGCTGGCGGATATGATTCTGCGAGAACGGCGGACAATTCGATGAAGGCCAGGGTAATCTTGCGTTTGTGGCTCTGTTTTTTTGTCGGTTTTGGAGTAGAATCAGGAAATCACTTGTTACCACATCACCACTTCAAAAGAATAACTTATGACAGCCGTACAAGCACTCGATAAGCCGAAAGCGAAACGCTCGAGCGACAAGCCCGCGCCGCAGAAACTTGCCGAACCCGACGAACCGGAAACGGCACAGGAATGGTACAGACGCTGGTGCCGGGAATGTGATGAGCGACGAGAGCGTGAGGGGCCACCGTACCCTGACCCGCCGCCAACAATGGAAGAAATCGTTGCAATCATTAAAGAAGTTAGGGCAGAAATGTATGCTGAAGAGCAAGAACGAAAAAACGCGGCTTATCGTTGACGCAAATGCCTGGATCAGTTCGTTATTATCGCCGGGGTTCCGGGCACGTCTCGAAGTCGTTTTCGACTCGAAATATCGTCTGATGGTTTCAGGACAGTTGTTTCGTGAATTGGGCCGTACCATTCACAAACCCTACCTTGCCAGGCATATCAACCAAGCGGACTACGAAACACTTGTTTCCAGATTGCGTTTCTATGCCGAGCTTGTTGACGTCCGCTCCACCGTCGGGATTTGCCGGGATACGAAGGAGGCATTTTCTCCTCGCCCTGGCAAAAGACGGTAACGCCGATTACCTGATAACCGGCGATGCGGATTTGACCGACCTGAAAGAATTTGGAAAAACGAAAATTGTAACGCTGAGCGAATTTGAAGCTGAACACCCATGAAACAAGGTTTCCACGATTTTCTCGAAGTCCTTCAAATGTCAGGCATTGCCGACTGGGGGCCGTTTGTGCATGCACCGGAAGATGCCGAAAGAATCAAACGTTTTTTCGCAGCAGCACCGGTCACGGTCCCACCTGTTGAACCGCCGCCTTCTCCCCCACTCCCCACTCCCCACTCTCCACCTTCCTCCCCTTCCTCCCCTTCCCCCGAAATGCCACGAAAATCCGCTTCCCCAAAAAATCGGGCGTCCGCTTTGGCGTTACTTGCCGCCGAAGTGGCCCAGTGCGAACAATGCCGTGAGCTGGTCGAATATCGCACGCAAACGGTTTTCGGGACCGGCAATCCGAACGCCGAGCTGGTTTTTCTCGGCGAAGCACCCGGAGCGGACGAAGACAAGCAGGGTGTCCCTTTCGTCGGTCGGGCAGGGCAACTTTTGACCGACATGATTACCAAAGGGATGAAACTCAACCGGGAAGACGTTTACATTTGCAATGTTTTGCGTTGCCGTCCGCCGGGCAATCGGAACCCTGACCCGAAAGAAGCGGCGAACTGCCGGGCGTTCCTGGATCGAACGCTTGAAATCATTAAGCCGAAATACATCTGTTGTTTAGGGGCGGTTGCCGCACAAAATCTGCTCGCAACGGACCAAACCATCGGCAACCTTCGCGGTCAGGTTTTCGATTACCACGGTATCAAGGTGGTTTGCACGTACCATCCCGCTTACCTGCTTCGCTCTCCAGACGCCAAAGGAAAGGCGTGGGAAGACTTGAAGTTACTCATGCGCGAAATGGGGATTACCCGGTAGCCGGTCTGTCAATGCAAAAATTTCCAAAATTTCCCTTTTGCAAAATTTTTGTTGATGCGTGGAGATTTTACCAAAATGAAAAACGAGAACCAAACAACCCGCCGCGAAATGCTTAAGACCGCCGCACTTGGCACGGGCTTGTTTCTTTGCGGTGAACAAATCTGTACGGCTCAGGGCGGTTTTCAGGCTGGTTTTAATCCGCCGGGGATGCGAATGCCGCTCCCCATCGCCGCGAACAATCCGTCAATCAAGCATCATCAAAACCGTTGCCGCTTTTGTGGAAACTGCCGGGAATTTTGCCGTAACACCACAACCGTATTCAACCAGCCTGTCCCACAGGGCGAAGAGGGATGTATCTATTGCGGACAATGCACTCATGTCTGCAAACGGCTTGCGCTTACGGAACAGTTTCATTATCCGCAAGTCGCCAAAGCGATTGCCGATCCGGACAAAATCGTGATCGCTTCAACCTCCCCGGCCATTCGTGTGGCACTGGGGGAAATGTTTCGTCTTGCACCCGGTACAAACGTCGAGGGAAAAATCGTCGGAGCGTTGAAAACTCTGGGCGTAAACCACGTTCTTGACACCACGTTTTCCGCCGACCTGGCCGTCATGGAGGAAACGGCGGAGCTGCTCCGGCGGCTCGAACAAAACGGTACGAAAAAACCGCTTCCGATGTTTACGAGCTGTTGTCCGGCTTGGGTTCGTTTCGCCAGACTGTTTTATCTGAACCTTTTGCCGAATATTTCGACCGTCAAAAGCCCGGTGATGATGCAAGGAGCGTTGGTCAAGACCCGGTTTGCACAAAACAGGGGAATCGATCCCGGAAAAATCGTACACGTCGCTTTGACACCTTGTACGGCGAAAAAGGCGGAAATCCGGCTGCCGGACATGAACGCCGCCGGAATTTCGCACGGAAAACCGGAAATGCGCGATGTCGATGTCGCCCTGACTTGCCGCGAACTTGCTTACCTCCTGAATGACACCAAAGTGAATTTTACGCTAATGCAGAACGCTCCTTACGACACCCTGATGGGGACCGGAAGCGGGGCCGGGATGATTTTCGGCAACACCGGCGGCGTCATGGAAGCGGTACTCCGGACGGCATACAAATTATTGAACGATAAAAATCCGCCTGCCGATTTTTTCGACTTTCGGCCCGTTCGCGGTTTCGACAGTGTGCGGCAAACAAGCGTCGATCTCGGCACGCGAAAATTGGACGTCGCGGTCGTTCACGGTATCGGCAAGGCAAGACCGCTGTTGGAATCTCTCCAAAGCGGCACGCAAAAATTCGATTTCGTCGAAGTGATGGCGTGTCCCGGCGGTTGTATCGGCGGCGGCGGGCAACCGGTCGATTTCCGTACGGATGCAACGCAATTGCGTCAGCTCCGCGCCGCGGCCCTCTACCAACATGACGCCCGGCAGGAAGTGCGGCTCAGTTGCGACAATCCGGAGATCAAGGCGATTTATGACGAGTTTCTCGGCGAACCGCTCGGCGAAAGATCGGAACAATTGCTCCACGTTGCCGGACGCTAAACTGTTTGATTTTAACCCTGACACCAATCCCGACGCACTGTCATGGGAGGAAAACGTATAGATTTTTATGAGTTCCCCGACCGGTTTATCACTTCGTAATTTCGTTACCTGCCCACACTGTTGGTCCGAGTTTCCGGTCGATCAGGTTCTCTGGGTCTCGGAAAGTTCGGAAAGTCTCGGAGACATCCGGCTCGGCGAAACGGCACAGCAGCGGTTCTTGCCAACCCGGTTTGACGCCAAAGGACTTGCGCTCGACCCGGCGGGATTTGTCTGCAATAAACTCGCTTGTCCGAGTTGCCATTTGGTCGTTCCGCGTCCGTTTCTTGAGATTCCGCCGTATTTTGTTTCCATCGTCGGCGCACCGGCGTCCGGAAAATCCTATCCCGAATAATTCATAGGGTGGGTGGTTTTAAAGTTGGTCGTTTGTGGTAAGATGTTGTTACTGAACAAGTTGCGACGGAATCGCAACACATTTTGCCCAACAAACGACCAAACAGAGTGTACCATGA
>Ga0209628_10000665_pt1 | contig 21274 bp, 20 predicted proteins | sample TergutCu122P4_FD_187285 | JGI IMG/M metagenome (GOLD analysis project Ga0209628, IMG submission 187285) | Cubitermes ugandensis P4 segment gut microbial communities from Kakamega Forest, Kenya - Cu122 P4 (SPAdes) (version 2) | ecosystem: Host-associated > Arthropoda: Insects > Digestive system...
AGCATAATACCCGCCTATACACAGGCATATTCAAACTGTAATCTGATGGGAGATCTCCACATCACAACCCTTTTCACACAATTTATATAGCAAAACCTCAATTGATAAAACCTGATGATGGCCATATAAGGCCGAAACATGTTGTTTTACTTCAAATCTTAAGAATATACATCTTTTATGTAAGATACGAGTTGTGTTTTTGACTACCCTCCCACCTATCCAGTTCGCCTACACAACGGGGATGACACTCCTTAAACATGTATTGGTCTTCATGTACTCATCATTCTTGTCAGATTTCAGTGAAACCTGAACCATCTCCACACATCTTTTAAAAATACTCAAATATCAAATTTCATGAAAATCCAACCAATGGGAGTCAAGTTGTTCCATACAGATAGACAGACATGATAAAGCTAACAGCTAAAAAGACCACAAGTGAAATGGTCCTTAACTGGCACAACATAATGAACAAAACACAAGTGAAAAACTGTGCTGTAAAATGGATTGCAAAACTGTCCACTGTAATAAACACAACACATATTTTTACTACTGCACAATTATCTGCTCTCCCCCAGTCTGAATACATACAAGCATTCACACTGTGTGATTCTGCTGTTATTCATGTGTCACTGAGTACTTAAACAAATTTATAAATGCCATGGTTTACTGTTACTGTATGTACTTTTCAGCAACCTTATGCTACAGTCAACGGTTCAGAACTGACTTACCTTGTCCATATCTTCAATAACATGATCAGCCTTTGAGCCCAGCATCACCATGCCCATAGCAATGCCTGCAGCTTCACCAGTCACTGCATCATCCTGGTATAAATTGAACTTCAGTTGGTCATAGACATCTTGCCTGTTTGTTCCCATTGCAGCCAGACCCAGGCCAAGGCAGCCACCATGACGCACCATCTGATAAAAAGAAAACATTGTACTCCCTGATATATGTACACATTAACACAGCATGTGACATGTGGTAAGCAGTATTAGGAATTCAAATTTAGTTTTATTGAGCATCTGAATCACAGAACAATATATAAGAATTTGTGTAGCAGGCACAGCAGGTTTTAGCTCCTACATTCTGGTCACTTCAAGCAAACAGACCTACTAGCAATGACACTGTAAAACTTGTTTCATTCTCAGCCAGCCAGCCCACATGGAAATGTCAGCACTGTTGAGACTGTGCGAAGTATGGAGTGATCAATTCATTGATGCACTAGGATTATTCAGTTATTTAGCATGCCCCATATTCAGTCGCATTCACAACCCTAAACGGTAAGGGCAAAGAAATCATTATGTAACCTAACAGAACATGACTTCACATAAGCCAACCTTAACCATAGCAGGCCATCATAACCAAATGCCTAAGGACATTTATCCCACAATCTATAAGGGTAGTAAAAATGATGCAGAAAACAAAGCTCTCACCTCATTCTGTGCATCTTTTAGTTGTCCCAGCAGATAATCAGTTATGGCAGCTCCGTGATTTGCATGGATGAGACCAAGAGCATATAGGCCACCACCTTCGGAGTAACCAGAACTTGGTCCAACCTCTTTTGGCAAATAACTCTGCATTAAAAGAAGCGCTTCATGTTCATGACCACGATGGATCACTCCAAGAGAAGCTGTGGCTGTTAACTTTGCCCAGTTTGTAGCACGGGCAAGCCACTCCAAATTATCCCTGAAATACAACATTTAAAATAATATAAAGAAATTTGACAGTAATTATAATGAAAAGGAAGGTAAATAAGCTTCAAAACGAAATCTTTTAGAATACAATGCCATGCAATCTGGCAGATATTTACTGATGTTTCCAAGGAACCTGCAGCCTCCAGATGCAGTTACCCAGCTACTAAAGAGGTTGGTGTAGTAGTAATACCATATTTACTTGAATGAAAGATGAGGTCCTGTCCTTAAATTTGGCATTCAATAAGAGGTAATCTTAAATTCACGTATGAAGCACCAAATTGGACCATGCCAAAACAGAGCACGCCAAACTGGACTGCTCTGAACAAGACCGTGTGGTGCCAAACCAAGGACTGCATCGCCAAATCATCATGTAAAATCTCCACTCTTCTGAAAGAATACTCAGGGTAGAATAGTAATTCCTTATGGACATTGTGGGACAACCTATCAGTCCCATCTTCAAAGGACGAGAAATCCAAAAGAGATAACATAGAACAATGGAAGTTAACTAACACAATCTTCTTTTTTGGGAATTTGTCCATGCCTAGTTTTTTAAGTGGACACGTGGTGGTGTAGTGGTTAAGGCACTATGCTACAAACCGGCAGGTCGCGAGTTCGATTCCCCATGGTGTCATTGGAATTTTTCAGCGACATAATCCTTCCGGTTGCACTATGGCCCTGGGGTCAACTCAGCCTCCAACAAAAATAAGTACCAGGTGTATTTCCTGGGGGTAAAGGCGGCCAGTGCGTAAAGCTGACAACCTTACCACCGTTCTGTGCCGTTGTCATGAAATCTGGGAACCTTAACTTCCTGGAACCTTCTGGGCCACCCCAGGCCTGTAACGGGACTGCTTTACCTTTTTTTTTCCCCTTAATTTTTTAAAGAAGTACAACATTTTGGAAGCTGTGTTTCCATTTTCAGGCAAAAAAGCACCTAACCTAGTTTACCCCTTGGTTCAAGTATGTTTATAAAACAAGAAACATAAATGCACTATTTAGTTAATGTGGATCATAATGGCATGGCAGTACACCTCACCAGAAGTCAAAGTAAATAGTTTTAAGAAGTTCTGTATGCCCAATGGGAGTGATGATAACATGTTGTGGAATGACAGTGAAGAGGATGGGGATGTCAGGAGAAAGTGTGAGGCAGATGAAGGCACTGACTGTGAAGACGGAGAAAGTGTCACTGATTGGTAAAGGTAGGTATAATATGACATGCTTTGTGTATGAAGTGTACATAATTAACAGTAAAATATTTTTTCTTGGCAGACGTTTCATTTTTTGGGGACAGGCACCTTAGGTTTGAATAAATACGTGCTTTTTTTTTCAGGTGGGGGGAGGGGGGGGTCATCTTAGATTAGAGTCTTCTTGCATTCAGCTAAATATGGTATTACACACCTGTATGAGGAGTGTGACCAGTCAACCTCACCTGTGACACTGGGTATCATGACAGTTTTCATGGTTTTCCTCAGTTCCTCCAGACAAATCCCAGCATTCATTATTCTAACTTATTATTCAGCTATCATTCTACTTTACACACCACGTGTCTGGGATACTAACAAATGTTACAAAATAAACCACAAGAAAATCTACTTTCACAATGGAGATGGCAGGTTCCACTGAAATATCAGCACTGACCTCCCAGATTACACAACACAAAAACTTGAAGACAGTAATCCTCATGGTCACTGCGAAAGTCAAATCTCACGAGCTGTAGTGTGTACTGTTGCTTCATACATACAATAAACCTGAATGTCACAAGAAACTCTGCAGGAAAATTGCCTGACTATCTGGTGGTTCCGCCAAAAAAACGTGACATAATGGGTGGAATATCATCCAGAAATCTCAGGAGAAACTTCAACCCAACATTTTATCTCATACTAAGATGTAAATCTTTCCTCAATTAGACAAATCTAGACAATGTAATGCCAGATTCCTAAAAGCATTTGATAAATATAAATTTTCAATATTGTTTCTTCATACCTAAGACAGAAAAAATTATATAAATGTTCTCTCTGTCATGCTAACTTGTACAGCATTCACAACAGTGTAGCCATAGCCTTAACAGAGTACATTCTTTCCAATAACAAAACATGTAAACAGTGTTTTTCAATTTTTGGTTCTTAAAAACTATGCAATTAATCTACATTTAACCCAAGTCAAATATTTTTACTTTTGAAACCCTGTCCTTTGAAGCAAAAACAGTCCAAAAAATCATTACTAAATTAACGAGTGCATTCCTGATACAAGTAAACGCAGATATACATATATAGGGTGTTTCAAGACTTGTGGACACCACTGCAGGAGGTGATTTCCTAGGTCTTTGTGATAAAAAAAGTTCATATAAATACGTGTCCGATTTTGGACGGTTACGAAGTTATGGGCATTTTTTAATCCCCGTACACGCCCTCATGTGAACCGCGTCTTACGGAACCAGCTGGCGGATGATGTACTCAACTTGGTGGCTTATTGTTTGCGTTGCAAGCATTATTTTTGCCACCTGACTCACCCATCCAGCTACAGACAGTCCAGTTTCTGTATCTTGACACTTGGATGGTATTTAACCCTTCAGCGACAGTGGACATTTAAACTCCTACCGTCTCTACGGACGGAGGAGATTAAATTCCCTATGTCTTCAGATTCGGTGTAGATACGCAGTATAGACCGTTGATTCCACACATGTTGCTGGATGCCATGTGTAGTATAGACCCTTGCATGGGTGGATTCAATCTCCTCTCACATGCATAGTTTTTGAGCTATCAAATTGCGAGTGGTTTCTCTTCATTGCTTAAGAACTGTGCTTTCAGAATATAATAGATAAAATAGTCAGTTTAAAATGTAACATTATGTATTCAGAAGTTAATTTTCCTATTTAAAAAGTCCACCTCCGACTGTCAAAAATGTGCACTCTCAGAGTTCTCTCTGTTTTACTCAAACTGAAAGCAATATACCTACAGTCTGAATAATGTATCTTTGTAGCCTAATATCTTAGGTTTTTTCTGCTGTGGGAGAATGATCCCTTCATAAATGCTACACTGCATTCTTTGGATTGAAATATTTTCCTCGTCGAAACTCAGGCGCTGCGTCAACTTCATTCCTGCCGCTGGCTTGAAAGTCAACACAGATATTATGTGTCAGTTCCTTCTGTAGATAAGCAGAAAAGAATTCAGCCTTTCATTGGGTGTAGCTATGAACATACCATATTCGTAGTACGTTTTCAGTCAGTGCACTTCATTCAGGTGTTGAGTCAGAAGTGACAGCAATGGCAGAGGAAGTTCTGACACCAACTGAAGTGCTGGAAATTGTGTACAATTCAGACGAAAATTCAAGTGATAGTAGCAGTGAAAGTGTTAGAGCAGTAGTGATAACAAAACTGACGACATAGCTGTAGCAGGTACAATTGTAAGTGATGACAGTAGTGACGAAGAGGAAATATTGCACCGAGATTTCAGGTGGGAGACTATGGACAATTACACGGGGCACAGAGAAGTGTTCAGTTGTGATTTTGGACCCAGAAATGGTGCACAAAATGTGACATTGTACAACATTTTGAGTTGTTTTTTGACAAAGAAATCATACAACAAATTGTCAGAGAAACTAATAGGTACACAGAATACAAGAAAGCCCGAGGCAATCTTTTCTCATTTAGATCACTTGTGAGGTCATGGACACCTGTCACAGAAAGTGAAATTTACACAGTTTTAGGTCTGTTTTTATTGATGGGCATTGTGCATGATTGATAACAATCATAACATGGGGGGAGTCGATTTGAAGGACCAGTTCCTGCACATGTACATGGTCGAGAGAAAAAAAAGACCAAATGGTAACTCAAACTTTTCAAAAGGCTGTTTAACTCTACACGTCTCAATTCGTTTGTCATTTACCAACAAGTGACGGGAAGGAATATAGAGCAGCTCTCGTATAGAATTCAGTTAGTGGAAGGTGTGTTTACGAAATATGGGCATGCTGCGGAGACGCGGAGTGTACCAGGGCGACAGGCATCTGACAACACAGTTCCACGGCTGTCTGAAAGACATTTTCTGAGAAAAATGGCACCCAAAACTGAAAAATCAAAACCCCAGAGAAGGTGTGTTGTGTGCTCCAAGAACAGAAAAAAAGAAAACTTTAGTATACTGCTGCCAAATATGTGATGTGGGCCTTTGCTTGGAAGATTGCTTTGAGCTGTATCACACGAAGCTCAATTACTGAGGTAATGACAATTATTATCCTGCATCTATATAGTTTTAAGATTTCTCTACTAAACTTTTAGAAAAATCAGATCATTAGTTTGTGAATAATGATTTTTTAAACAGGTTCTTGCAATTTCGTCGTGGGAACTTCAAACTCCTCCATCCGTGGAGATGGTAGGCATTTAAATGTGCTCCATCGCTGCCAGCCAATTATACGACGTATAGAGGCCGGTAACATGTGAAGAAACAGAGGTCTATACCACACGTAGAGGTCAACGCTTAGGGGTTACGGAATGTGGGGAAAGTAGGGTGGGTGGGTATTCGCCTGGCCAGTGTATAGTGCATGACTCAGCTACTACTATGTGTTTAAAAACCCTTATCACTTACATTACAGTGACTGTGCTGGCTCCTGATGTTCAGAACAGTACGGCAATGGTTTCTTAAAGGCATGGGCGGTGGAAGCGACGGTGTAGAGTGCCTGTTATTCCCGTACGTATTCTCATCTCAGTGCGTCTGTTATGTTCACGATGCCATTTACATTTTCAGTTGCAGAGTATGCAGATACTGTATGATTTATGTGTACGGTTTTTTTGACAGTAATTCAGTTCATGCCGTAGCTGAATATCAGCAACGTTTTCCAAACCATAGAATACCAACCCGAAGAGTGTTCACTCAAGCTTACCAGACATTGGGATACCGGTACACTTCCCGACGTTCGCATTGCAGCCCAGCGTGATGTTAATGAAGGCGTCAATGAAAAAGAAGGCATTGTTCAGATGGTACAGAGCAGTCCACATGCGAATACGCGAAGAAATGCAAGACGTCTTCAAGTTCCCCACACGACAGTGTGGAGAACACTGCATGCACAGGGCATGTATCCACACCACGTGCAGCGAGTGCAACATCTCGGACCTAGCGATTTTGCTCAGAGGCTGAAATTTTGCAAGTGGCTCAATGGCAGTCGCCAGTTGCATCGTTACATCCTGTTTATTGACAAAGCGCAATTCAATCGCAATGGTGTCAATAATACACACAACTCTCATGTGTGGGCAGATGAGAACCCCACGTCACTGTGGAAAGCAACTTTCAACTACGTTTTAGTGTCAATGTGTGGTGTGCAGTTCTGGACGATCAGCTGATTGGTCCTTTCATCTTGGAAGGTCGTCTTACAGGAGAGGAGTACCTCTGATTTCTGCAGGAGAAATTGCCCTGACTTTTGGAGGATGTGCCTTTGAATAAACGAGGTCATATGTATTTCCAACATGACAGAGCTCCTCCTCATTTTTCACGTAAAGTTAGAAATTTCCTGAACTATCGTTCCCCTGGGCGATGGATCAGACGTGGTGGTCCCCACAATTGGCCAGCCAGGTCTCCAGACTTAAGCCCACTGGATTATTGTGTATGGGGATGGACGAAAGAACTGGTTTATAGTGTGAAGGCGGGAACGCGAGATGCATTGCTTGGTCACATTTTGGATGCCGCAGACCGCATCAGAAACAGTCAGCGGAAGCTGAAATGAGCAACTCGTGCAGTTCACAACCGAGCAGCAACCTGTGTTGCGGCTGGTGGTGGCAATTTCGAAAACCAGCTTTAAGCACAGATCAATTCAAATTAAAGGTAATTTCACGAAGTTAACTTTACATTTATACTTTAAATGTATCATGTATTAAACTGGTTTATTATTTTGTTCTGTTTATTGTCAATAATCATTACCTTCTATTCTAAGTTTCAAGCAGTCATAACTCCGTAACCTTCCAAAATCGGACACTTGTTTGTATGAACTTTTTTGATCACAAAGACCTAGGAAATCACCTTCTGCAGTAATGTCCACAAGTCGTGAATATATATTCAGATTTCTATCTAATGATGCAAAAAATACAGGAAAACAGATTTTGTAAAAAATATGGTCTCACAGAAAACTATGAATGGTAATTGTGTTAAAATTACATAGGTCCAAAACTCTCACCTCAAAAACTGATCACTTGTAGTTCCACTATGCATATAAGCATTTGCAATGACAGTGGCAGTGTGGCAAATGGAAACTCTGATGGCATCTTTTGTGTTCTTGAGGATCAGCATGTCTGAATGGTTGCTGCGAATCAGAAACTGAAGATGCAGGTCTATGGTGACTTCACCGCTTAGAATGCTCGTCAATTTTTCAACCCTCTGCTGGTGACATTTCTCTTCTTCATTCTTAAACAACAACAAAAACCACTTAATACAATACAGTAGTCACATAACAGCATGATTTTCTGCGACACCTCATACTTCTTCACATTATAGAAAGAGTTTCACCAGAAGTATGCATGAAGGAGTCTAATGGAGACCTATTTGACCCAGTCACACGGAGTCAATAAACATCAAGAAATGAATCACACTGAATCACCATGTGTTGGAAGCTTGTCACACATAATTAAGTAGTCTGCCGATCCCAAAAATTCTGACATTATGTCATTTGACATGCCCAGACAAAGAGAAAGAGACATTATCAGTAAACAAAAGTTTGGCTGTAAAAAGTCTGTCATCTTCAAGTTCTGAAAGTATGTCACACCAAAATACAAAACACATTTCTTTGCCATGCTTGGTATTTTATACACTGCAACAACTGGTATATGTGAATTTTAAATCTCAAAACAAGTTAGCAGAATTTTGTACACTGCTGATTGCAGTATGCTCAACTGTAAGGCAGATCAACCTGCTGATTTACCTAGACAGCAAACAAAAGTGCTTGAACTTCATTCACTTTAGCTTCAGTGACTGGTTGTTTATGAGGCCTTTTCTCTTTGCAAGCTCAACAAGCCTCATTGAACTTCTACAATTTGTAGATGAACATTTTCCTGATAACTCCCTACCAAACACAAATTGCCTTTGTACTGTACTGCAAAATTTTGATTTGTGATAGAGCTCACACTTTGCTGTTTGCTCTTGAGATGCTATTCTCCACAAATGCAATGTGAGTGCAACTGGTGGCAAGACTGAAATTCCAACAGCATGATTTCAGAATTTGATCACATTAACTGCCTGGATATATTTAGTTTTCATTCTTGTGCATTTGTTCACGAGCAATATTACATTAAAACTGTCTACATATCATGTGTTCACCCAGTGTTTTCATCACAGAAACCTATACTTCCATTTGGAATATCTTTCCATTTGGCATATGTTTCAATAACACATAGTTTTTCTTCTTCTCCAAAATGCAGACTGGCTCTGGAGCCCAATCCAAACTCCTACTCAAAAGGGTACTACGATTTCTTTCCCCAGGGGGTAAAGCAGCCAGGGCACGAAGTTGACCACACACCTCCACCAAGTGCCAAGGCTAAGAATAAGTGGAGCAGTACCTCTACTCCCCCTGTATTCCTTCATGGTGTATACAGACACAACCTTACCTTTTTTAACAAAGCATACAATAAAATAAAATGATAGTGCATAAAACATAAATTAAAATTAAATTCACTTGAAGAATTTCAGTATAGTCCTTTCAAAACTGGAATATGCAGAAAAACAAAGTGCAGTAACTATCCAAACCAAATTTCATCTCACTTACCAGGCTCTCCATCTTCCTCTCCGGTTTCTTCTCCTCTTCACTCACATCTGAGCCAGATTCCCCTGTAGTCCCTTCCTTCGCTACACCATCAACTGGGACTTTGACAGTCTTATTTGTAGCTGTAGGAATGGGGGCTGTGGCTCTCAGGGCTTGGAGTACTCGGCTCAGGAACTGCTGAGTAGCACTCTCATACAGATCAAATGCAATCTGATATGCCATTAGAACGCTATCCTGTAATTATGAAAACACTGTGGTCTTAGTAATACAATCCTGCTGAAAATCCCACTTACCTAAAGACCAAAAATCATTGCCACATTTCTGTATGTATAGTCACTACAGAACAATGAAGGTCAGGAAACAGGGATTCTTTTGCAAACATCCCACATGTGATCCTGGAGGTTCCCACAGCAATGAATAGGAACAGCACTTCCATCTCAGATGTGAAATTGTGTTATCTGGTAGAAAGGTAACAACATTTCTAAGGAACATTTCTACCGGACTATAAAATCTTATATCCTAGGAGACAATACTTTTCACACAGGTTTCCAGGTTTTGGTGACAGGTGTTGCAACACCTGACTTCTGAAATAACACAATAAATCTTTACTACAGTGTCAAAAACCAAAAAGTGACCATTATTTGAATAATCTTCATTTCACATGTTAAGTCCCACGTCTCTCATTTCTATCCTCACTGAACCAAAGATCCATTGCACTGAAATTCTGTTATTTTGATGCTTCTTAAAATGAGATTGCAATGTATTTGCCAAGAAATGTGTGTTTTGATTTTCCAACCTTCACTGTTTTCCTGAAGTTGTAAATTCTATAAACAAATAACATTAGAATAAATATTGCACATAGACTTCACTATCTATTGTACGCTCTCACCTCTGTATCCTTGCTAAGTTTCTCCAACACCTCAGCTACAAGCAATGGATCATCAAGGAAGATAAGACACTGACACATGTTGACATAGTCTGGTGTTTTCAGATTTTGGTATAGGTCAACCAATGATCGCAGCACTTTATTACGGAAGCCCCTGTTCTGGATGAGACTCATTGCAACTTGAAATGCATACGAAAGCATCCCATTTTCATCATCCTGCAATAAATCAACATAGCTTCATATCAAACTTGTAACATAAGAAAAACAAAGACAATGTTTTGTTGTTTACACGATCTCCAAATTTCTTTCCTATGCCCTGCATTAAGATGGAGAGATTTAAATGATAAGTGAAGGCATCTTGAGAGCTTTATTCAGAAGGGACTTTCTGGGAGAGCTTGCTCTGTTGTGACTGAAGTCATTTCAGGTTTGACCACAAACCTCAGCATGTTCATTAGCAGGCAAGGGTTACATTTCTACTTTTCATGATGAATCAGTACCAGTCTCTATGTACTTTCCATCACAGTTTCCTTTAATAAGTTTCCCATACACCTTGTACAAGAGAAGTAGAAACATAACTCTCATTACAGTGCCAGTAGTCAAGCCACCTGAACCAACTCCAAGAGTATTATAATGAGCTGACAACAAGTGAACCATCGCACGGTAATGGTACAGCAGGATGGGAGAAAATAATAATGGCTTCTGCAACACAGCAGAAACATGTGAAACGTGCTATGATATTAGAATTTTTAAAATGTTGTACAAACTTTTATGGTTGTTACTTCATAGACCCCTAACCATCACACACAAATTTCTACTTACCAACAAAACAACATAAGTGCAAAATACTTTATTTCCTCACAGCATTAAGTAAACCACAATTATAGTTGGATCACTTGGATAACCACGAGTAAAGAAGTTTTGAATGAATGGGTCTGTATGCCACATATAACTAAGATGCAACAAGCAACAGAATAAAGGCCCTTGCAGTTTTCTACATGTCTCAAAATCTATGATATCCTCTACCATAAATTTAGAAGCACAAAACACATGATGGCACTCCACAAAGACTACCAATATCCTTACTGTCACTATGACATCATGATTACATAGTTCAGATATTCTAACAGTACAGAAAGCCACAGATCCAGGAATTTTAGTAATGAAGGTAAGTGGGTGGCCAGTAAATTACTGCATGGATCATGTCACAGAGTGCAGTGTGTGATGAGCAAGAGTTTGAAATTAGCTCTAAACTGTAAAATAAGGAGAAAAGCACACCAAAATAAGACACTACAAACATATTTATCATTCCCATTATAACTAACAGATCACCACTATGTGTATTATTCTCATACCCATTTTTCTAAGACAAATACTGATCATAACATTTATCAGGGTAATAAATGTGTAACAAGTGCACTTGCTACTACATTTATATCTTACATTGTCAGTACTAAAGCACACAACAACATTTGGTCACAAACAAATTACATTCATCATATGTATACATTTCTCTCTAACATGGCCTGCATGAAAACTTATTCCACTCCAGCTTCAGTGATCATTTACCACTCAAAAGGGCTGCTGCATGCTTAAACAAAGGTTTGCACAAAAGATTGGAAATGACTGAAGTGAAAGGGTCACTGCAGTGCCTGCCCTAATGTATTCTATTCTATTATACCACTGAAAAATGTGTTTTCACAAGGTGTTCTTTAAGAAACAGAGGCACTGTGCACAGAACTAAAGGGACTGTTGGCATAACTATGAATAGATATGAATATCTATGTCCTAAATATTCCCATTCATTAAACTTCTTTAGAAAAAGGGACATAAGATTTACAAACAGACCATGCCACATTCACACGGTATCCAAGTGCTACACAACTACTCACTGATTCTTTGATAGCCTTCTCAAAGATATCCATTCGGCGCGTCTCCAGTGCCAAGCCCAGGGCCTGCCTGTACTGGCCATCTCCCAGGCAGCGCTGGAACATTCTGTTTACAATCGCTTCCAAACGGGGGTCAATCTCTTTTGCATCTTTAGTCTTCTCTGCTAACGCAATACTTTGCTGGGTGTAATAGTCAATGCATTTGGCTGAAAATAGCAAGACAAAACAGAAGTAACCACTTCTTCTATAGCAATCATGTATTTCTTATTGCCTCAATGCAATGCTCAATTTACTCCACAACTATCACATACATTATTACTAAGTCTCAAGTATTTCAATAATTAAAATTTTCCATCTTCAGTTAATATGAAACTTCACTTAAAGGTAAAAAAAATAAATTCTTCCATGTTAAACAATCACGTTTAATATATACAGCACTTCCAGCAATACACCAACTTCTAAGAATATACAAATAGAAGAGGGTATGCTGGAGTGTTACACATACAAACACACATCACACAATTTTATCAAGATAAAATCAAGCAGACAGGCTTACCAATGGTTGTATCCACATATTCAGTCCGTGAATTAACATCAAACAAGTTTCCTGCTCCTAAAGCATAAGTCAGAGAGTCTTCAAATGACCCCAAATGATAATAAACCTTACTGGCCACTAGGGCTGCCAGTTCATGATGACTGAAACTTTTATCCTCATGAAGAATTTCACTGCAAGCATTAAGATAAGCTAATCTAAAACATGTTCCAAACTACACACTTCAAGCACAACAGTAAAATCAAAGCTTATGTATTTTACAAAACAAGTGCATTATTGTTTAAAGTTAGCTTCAGAATGACTGTAACCTTTTCAAATTATGGACACTGTAATTAAAATACTGTATGCAATGCTCTATCAGTGTAATATATATTTGTATTATAATCAACTCACTGTTCATGACAAATTTCAGTGACTATAGCATATAGTGGATGATGAAAGAATCAGGGTACAATTCCCACCACAGGCAAAAGATTATTATCTCTTCTACAGTGCCCATATAAGCTCCAGGGCCTAACAAGCCTCCTACCAAATGGGTATTGGGCAACCTCTCCCCAGAGCAAGAAGCTGACCACTAATCTTTATCTAACAATGAGGTTAAAAGCGCTTACCACCATGTCCCCAACCCCCCATCGGTCTTCGTGGAATGATGTTTAATTACATACAAGGGCAGCTCTACTTCTAACTTTACTCTTACTGTAAGAATAAACTATGAAAACTGCAAATATGTAGTCAATTAGGCTACAAATATATATAAACTTAAGAGCAATAAACTTACATCTTTTCAATGGCTTCTGAAATTTCTGGCCAAAATTCATCAACAATTAAATCAAGCTTCTTTAGTGCAAAAACTTTCAGCTCTGGCATTGGCTCTTCCAGAAGTGAAATAATCCCCGCTAGAACAAAAGCAGAAATTTAAAGTAAATTATGAGGAAAAATATGTTGCAGTGATTTCAACACACACACGCGCGTAATATAATGTGCAATAGCGATAACTCGAACCCCAAATGCAAGGAACGTGTACAACATAACCTAAAATTAGACATGAAGTGCAATGACTTGCATGTAACAGGAATCATCTTTTTCACATAATCATAGTGAGATATTGAAGGTAACTTACACATAAACACAAAAACGCGATACCTTTAGATATTACTATACCTGCAGATGTTATATTCATCCTGAGTCGGAAGATTTTCTTCGCAGCTTTATGCTAACAACGCACACGAACCAGCACACACCGTCAACTGCAGCAGCCGCTTCTTCGCGGCAGTAACCTTTCAAGAATGTTCGAATGATCTGTGGTTCCCAGCATGCTCCGATCGTATATATGACGTTTATATTTCTGTGACATTACTCAGAGCCATGTAATCTCTGCTTAGAGCAGCTTTTTCGTGTTGACCAGAAGCAGCGGTAAATAGTTTTTTATTATTATTATTATCTCTTTTGGCGCAACCCGGGGCTCCTCATTCACGAAGTTTTCGAGATCACACAAAACGACGCACCACAGTCGATAGGACTCTTCTGGACGAGTGGTCAGCTCGTCGCAGAGAAGAGAGTACGGTATAGTGAGACGAAAACATTATGAGTCGCCGTTGAACGAGAGAGGAAAGTAACTTATGCAGAAGGCCAGCATAATTCTTGGAAAGTCGAGATAATGTTCAATAACATTTGATAATGCTGGAAAACTTGTAGGGTCTCAAATCCACAGCAACTTGTGCCTCTTGCGTTTGTTATCTCCTATGGATTGAGGATGATGGAAGAGTTGAAAGCACCATTGTTTTTCATAGGTTTTCCCCAATAAAATACAGTTTGAAATTACATATATTAATATATACTGAACAATGTGAGAATACATAAATTGAACTATTGCTTTATGTGTTAGTATGTTTATGATTAAATTTATAGTATATTGTATCATCTATATAATTAGCATTGGGTGCTCGATTTTTTAACATACATGATATAGGAGCATTCTTCATAGTATGAACGAACATATTCACATAAATCTTAATGAATCGGTGTTTAATGAAAGAGGAGGACAAAATGAAAAAGTAAAACAAGTGGAAATGTTTATTTTACAAACCTGTTTCATAAAAAATAAGAAGAATGTTGACTAATGACTGATTCTCCAGTCAAATAATAATGTTTTTCATTCTTCTGTATCAAAGTGTGTGTGACCGCAATAAAGGAGTTCCCAAGGTTTAAGAAGCTAGCTTGGAATGCCAGTTTTAAGATACTAGAACAGCATTTGTCAAATGACACTGAAAGTCACTGAAGAAATTGAAGATAACTGGTTTCTAGTCCAAAATTAAAGCTAGAGATGTGTATAGGAATGATTGCTAGTATATAAATGTGACAGTTTATGTAATTATTTCATTTTTAATATAAGTTACACGGCATCTGAAAAATATGTTCATAAGACACTTTATTTTAGGAAACCTAAGTCAAAGAAATTTACACATATGCATAACACAGATCCATACTCTGTCTTAACAGCAGCTGAATATGAAATATGTCAATCATATAAATCAGACCACAGGCACACATAACAAATACAACAAATTATATACATTCAACTCAAATATACTTTTGAGAGCCATACAAGTTGGAAGTCTTTATTTTGCCTGTGTTCTTCTTCAAAGTAGACATTTTGTAATGTACAAGATCTACAGAGAGCCTCAAAATCACAACAGGTGAAAATGGAAGTAAACTACAACACACACTTCTACCTACCTTTTCCATACAAATTTGAAGTTAATTAATTAATAACATTAAACTCTTATATTAAGCTTGAAACTTTGAATTAACCTGCTTGTACCCTCTGACTCAACTGACAAATTCAAAACAAACTAACACAAACTTTGAATTACCCACACCAAATATGCAAAACTGTATTCTGAGATGATACTGACTTCAATTCAGGCAGTATTTTGAATCATTTGGCAACATATGAGTGTTCACAGAATTTTGCTGCAACTCTGCTTTTACCAATTTTATTTTTGTATGAAAGTTGTAAAAGTGCTGGGTTACCTACAAAATTTCTACTTGTGAAATACAGAAAACAGTTCAAAGATTCATCCAGATTCCTAGTCACATTCCAGCAGAATTGATTGAAGCAGGGAGTAGAACAATTTGCTCTGAAATCCATAAACTTATTACTTCTATTTGGAATAAGGAGGAATTGCCTGAGGAGTGGAAGGAGTCAATCACTGTACCTATTTTTAAAAAGGGTGATAAAACACTGTAGTAATTATACAGGCATATCACTTTTGCCAAATATGTATGAAATTTTATCCAACATTCTGCTACCAAGGTTAACTCCATATGCAGAAAAAATGATTAGGGATCATCAGTGGGGATTTCAACACAACGGGTCAACCACTGATCAAATATTCTGCATTCATCAATCACTTCAGAAAAAATTGGAATAGAATGCAGCATTGCATCAGCTATTTATAGACTTCAAGAAATTTATGATTCAGTTAGGAGGGAGATCTTGTACAAAGTTTGGTGTCCACCTTGAAAATGGTAAGGCTAATAAAAATGTGTCTGAATGCAACCCACAGCAGAATCTGGGTACTAAACATTTGTCTGACAAGTTTCCTACTAGGAATGGTTAAAACAAGGAGATTTTTATTGCCATTGCTTTTCAACTTTGCTTTAGAGTATGCTATTAGGAGGGCTCAGGTAAACCAGGATGGTTGAAATTAAATGGTACACATCAGTTCTTGGTTTATGCTGATGATGGTAATATACTAGGCAGAAGCGTACATGCTATAAATAAAAACAGAGACATTTTAGTAGGTGCTAGTAAGGATATTGGACTAGAAGTAAATGCTGATAAAACTAAATACATAGTTACGTCTCAAGATCAGAATGCTGGACGAAGTCAGAATATAAGATTGATAATAGTACCTTTGAAAGGATGGAACAGTTCAAATATCTGGGAACAAGCTTAACAAATCAAAAATCTATTCACAAAGAAATTTAGAGCAGACTGACGTCAGGGAATGCTTGTTATCATTCAGTGCAGAATCTTTTGTCTTCCAGTTTACAATCCAAAAATATACAGAACTAAAATTTTGCCTGTTGTTTCATATGGGTGTGAAACTTGGTCTCTCACATTAAGGGAGGAACGTAGGCTAAGGGGGTTTGAGAATAGGGTGCTGAGGAGAATATTTGGGCCTAAGAGGGACAAGGTAACAGGGGAGTGGAAAAACTATATAAATAGGAGCTTAATGATCTGTACTCCTCACCCAATATTGTTCGGGTGATAAAATCAAGAAAAAATGACATGGGTGGGGCATGTAGCATGTACAGGGGACAGCAGAGGTGTATACAGGGTTTGGGTGGGGAAACCTGACAGAAAGAGACCACTTCGAAGATCCAGGCATAGATGGGAGGATAATATTAAGATGGAACTTCAAGAAGTGGGATGTGGGGGCATGGACTGGATTGATCTGGCTCACGATAGGGACAGGTGGTGGGCACTTGTGAATGTCATAATGAACCTTCAGGTTCCATAAAATGCGAGGAATTTCTTGACTAGCCGAGAACCAGTGACCTTTTCAAGAAGGACTCTGCTCCATGGAGTAAGTAAGTAAGTAAGTAAATCAGTTCTTGAAGTTTTCAGATGGCTCATTTCTCAAAAGTTGAAATGTCTTACCCCACAAAAACCATATTTTTGCACATTGCTTTAAAAAACAAAACCAGATCTTGAGTGATATAAAACTGCTGGAGCAGTCATATAATTCAATGTGCACCAACTCACACAAACAGCAATTACACGAGGAATATCAGTTTGTTTCCCAGACCTTATACATGCATGGGCCAAGTGATAGCCTGTTCTACTTCAACTGGAAGCATGAAAGAAGGCATCATTTACAAATGACAGTGTAATACACCACACAAAACTGACAGTTGGCAGTCTGGACCTACAGCTTAACTCAGATGTGATGCCCATGTAGGAATTTCCAAAGTCATAAACTCATGACTTACAATTTTCTTCAATAAATATATATTTTGTTCACATCATTCTCAACAAATGTAATCAAAATGAAGGTAATAAGTGTACTCTGTAACATATACACATACGTGACTTTATAAAGACAGGCCATTATTTATTAAAAACATAAGATATATTACAAACTGAAATATTCAAAGCAATTACATAATTAAACAATGACAAGTACACCCTTATAAAACAAGGTGTTGCAGGCTACAGCAGTGTTCCTCGACTAGTAATCCAAAGACTGGTGTCTACTGGCCATGCTAGTTAAATTTTACCATAGCTGGCAAAATATTATGTTACTGTTAGCAAATTATTTCCAGTTTTCTTCACATGCAGCAACTATACAATTCATGACAAATACTGCCATATATTTTAACCAGTCTCCATAGCTAGATTTGGGCACTTTTATTTCTGTTTATAAACAGAACTTTCTCATTCCTTCAGTTAAGTAAATTTGACTATTTCCATATCCATATGGATTTTGTAATCCTGTACGGATCCACGGAATGAAAATAAATATATATGATATGATATTATTTCTGTATGACCTCTTGCATAAACTTTGCATGGTCAGTGTTTATCCTGTCAATAAACATGTTCACACATGCTAACAATACTTATCCTAGATTCTACATATTATTATTTATGCTGTAAACTGTGAGAAAAATGGGTACCAGTCCTCTAAAAACCAAATCTCTTTCCAGTCCCTGAATCATCAGAAAAGGGCGAGAATCACCCAAACTTAAATCAATACAGACTAACTCTTCAAATCTCAGTCTTGAAAGTAGCACAACATTAATACGTATTCGTATTACATCTGCATAGTAAAGAAGTCAATAAAGATGAGACAACACATTTGAAGGGGAGCGTGACATAGTCGAAACACCTATCCGTCAATCATTATGAAAAACATTACCATATACCACATGTTTCAAACATCCAGCAGCAGCTGACTCTTTGTTGTGATATTAATTTGTAGTCTTCTAAAACCCCTGGCAAAGTTTTTAGCAATCACCTGATAACACGTATGAGCTTCATAATCCCAATACAAACCACTTTGAATCTGGTGGCAGATGTAATAGATTTACTTGAAACTGTACCCTTTTATATACATCAAGCCACTGCTACATATCTGTCAAACACCTTGTGCTTAGTGTAATACATTTCTGGACATTCATAACTGTTTTTTTTTTACCCTGAATGTCCATCTGGGTATATTTATACTAAATTACTTAGATATGATTTATCAACAGAAAATTCATGCCCCAAGTTTGTTTTTGTTACATGTAACTCACAATTACAGGTTTTAACTGAATCATGTAAACTTGATGTGAGTTTGACCGCACATCGTCGTTGATACGTGGAAATTAATAGGCCAACTAGATGCAACAGATTGGTTTCTTAATTGCAAAACTTATTGTGCCCGAAACATGTTGAGCGAACAGTAAGTTTTGCAATAAAGAAACCAATCTGTTGCATCTAGTTGGCCTTTTAATTTCCATGTATGAATCACATAACTCCGAATTTATCCACGCTATAATGCACAGATGAAATTAAATCACCATTTCATGCAACCATTTCCAAGAAAAAGTGCTTACAACTTCAAATCTAGTAATGCTATTCATTCATTCATTCATTATCTAGTCAGCCTTATGACAGGTCCATAGTCTCTTCCAAAGCAAGTTCTCCACAGAGTAAAATCTAGTGTTTCCCTTTAATTGCCAGTATCCTCTGTTTTCTTTGTAATACTGCTTCATTTCACGCATGATCAGTCCAAATGATCTTATGCATCCTTCTCCAGCATGAATTTCAAAACCTGCCAGGTATTTCTGACCTACTTGCTGAAGTGTCTAAAAGTTTCAGCACCATACAAAGCTATATTCAAAATGTAGCACTTAACTAGTTTCTTCCTTAAAATAATGCTATATAAACTCAATATATTATGCAGATGTCATAACTGCAGTATAAAATGCTGAATTTGGATCATAAAATTTGGGTGTAAATCATCAACTAAATATTTAAAATCTGACAATTTAAAATGCAAATAACACTGATATTAGCAAGATCTCAGATTGTTAAGACACAAAAGTCAAAAATTTTAGGTGACAGATATTTATATGGACTGCTATGTGATTTGAATTTTGAAAGACATAAATAAACAATGAAGGGACACTAAGCTATTCACTTCATAATTCTTGATGCGTATGATTGACACCACTAATAGCAGAAATCTGTTAGGCCCACATCCATCCACAACTGAATTTATGAAAAGAAAATAATATGATGGATGAAAGTCACTAAACAAAATATGGAGAAGTATACTAACAGCAAACTATGTTATCATAAAATTAACTGAGTCACAGTTAAAGTGATTTATATAATCACACTTAATGGTGAATAATACAGGAAAATTCAAAATAGCATGTAACTTCCATATTCTATTGTGGATAAAATACAAGTGATACAAACATGAATACTCGGTTTTGAAGGTAGCTCTCATTACTGTGCTCAACTTCCTTTCTATGCCTTAGTGCCTGCAATGTTACTGAAAATGTGCCTCCACCTGCAATGTTAAATTCATGCATCATGTTGGACAGAAAAGTCTATGGCATACATTAATATTCCAGTGATAATTACAGGAACTTTCTGAGACAGGCTAAAAGGGCCCATTGTAAAACCCCAACCCAACAAAGGAGATAAAAATGAGAGTATGAATAATGCTAATCGTAACTTTATAATGTGTGTTCCAAACCATTCTCCATCCATGCTTCAGCAGAGGTAACAGCTTCCAATCTGTGTGTAGAGAACTCTGCACCTCTGATCAGGGACTAACACTATATAGCTGATTACACCTAGTATGTCACCCTGGGACCAAAGGATCTTAGTATGTTCCTGAACTGTGTGGTTACATACATGTTTTCTACTAGGAAAATGGGAAATAAACTACAAAAGACAAACTGCATATTCCAGTAGGCATGACAATTCCTCTGTTTTCAAACCTAATCCCCAAATTGTGCAAGGTGGCCCTTCACAAAAACCTAGGGCAGAAAAACACTTTTGCCTGTTGACACGAAGATCCTGCAGTGTAGAACAGTACGGAAAGAAATGCTGTACACCGACACTACTGCACAATTGACAACAGTCACAAAAAGTTCCCAACATATTCGATGATAAAACTGACACGTCTGTTATGGTTTTATGTTCTGTGTTTCTACAGGCACTTACTGTGAATCAACTACCCCATTCATACAAATATTTTTACTCCACAGTTTCTACAATACATAAAGTATTCAGAAATATAATGAAGCAAATTCCACTTTTAAATTACTTTCCTTGATTTACAATAAATTAAAGAAGTCATATTATGAATTACCCTGTATTACCATATTGGGTTATGTTAATTAACACTGTACAGCTTAACTCAAAATTAATAAACAGGGTTTTCTGAGAGTTATTCCTGAGACAGATTTTAAGGCAAAAATTTCAAAACTGAAGTTGGGGTGGGGGGGT
>Ga0209628_10000666_pt1 | contig 21246 bp, 23 predicted proteins | sample TergutCu122P4_FD_187285 | JGI IMG/M metagenome (GOLD analysis project Ga0209628, IMG submission 187285) | Cubitermes ugandensis P4 segment gut microbial communities from Kakamega Forest, Kenya - Cu122 P4 (SPAdes) (version 2) | ecosystem: Host-associated > Arthropoda: Insects > Digestive system...
CGTCCAGCCGTCATTTAAAAACAGACGCAAGGTGTCGTCTATCCATGTTGTAATATCTGAAAAACTAATCATAACTATCTATCTATACAAGGAATTACATAATCAAGGGAAGCGCCCACCATGATGAGGTCGGCAATTTTTACATTAAGAGAAATCTCTTTTAAGGCGCCCACCAAAACAAGAGACGGGGAACGGAAATGTACACGGTAAGGATTTTTTTCTCCGGTGCTGGTAATGTGTACGCCAAATTGACCTCTCGCATTTTCAACTCTTTGCAAGAAATCTCCTTCGGGAAGTTTTATAACTGCCTTTGTTTTTTCGGCATAAGTACCTTCGGGGATATTATCAATAAGTTGTTCTATAATGCGTAACGACTGTTCAATTTCATCCAAACGGATGTAGTAACGGTCGTAAGTTTCGCCGCCGGGTCTCAGCACTTCTTCAAAGTTCACTTTATCGTAAGCGGCGTAGGGCGCAATTTTGCGAAGGTCGTTGTGCCAGTTTGAAGCACGGCCGGTTGGTCCGGTGGCGCCCAACGAAATCGCTTTTTCTTGCGATAAATAAGCAATATTCTTCATTCTTCCCACTGCAATAGGATTCTTTGAGTAGAGCAAATGAAGTTCTTTGAGCATTTTGCGCATATAGGGGATAAAATCTTTCACTTTTTTCTGAAAAGTAGGATGAATATCACAGGCAAGCCCTCCAATAATACTGTGTGCGGGCATAAGGCGACCTCCGGCGGTATCTTCAAAAATATCCATAATCTTTTCGCGGTCGCGCATACCGTAAATGAATGCGGTAATTGCCCCCATATCATTACACATACTTCCCCAGCCCAACAAGTGGGAAGCAATTCGCGTAAGTTCGTCAAAGATGGTTCTAATATATTTGGCGCGCTCGGGAACCTCTATTTGCAGGGCATTTTCACAGAGCAAACACAAGGCATGGCGATTCATCGTTCCGGAAAGATAATCCAAGCGTTCTGTTAAATGCAATAATTGAGGATAGGTGTAACTTTCGCACATCTTCTCAACGCCGCGGTGAATATAGCCAAAATTAGGGTCAATTTTCTTTACCATTTCGCCATCCAAAGAAACACGCAAATGCAACACGCCGTGCATAGATGGGTGCTGCGGCCCAAAATTGATTACATACTCATCTTCTTCAAAGAGTTGGCGAATATGTTGTTCTTCCATGCCCATATTCAGCGTTACAGAAGGAACGCGCTCCATATCTTCAATATCTTCATTATGTCTGGGAACGGGGTTGCGATTCGGGTCGGCGTTATAGTTTTTGCGTAAGGGGTGGCCATTCCAATCCGCACGTAAAAAAATGCGACGCATATCGGGATTGTTGATAAACGTAATCCCGAAGAAGTCGAAGATTTCCCGTTCGTACACCGGCGCGCTCAACCACAAATCGTGTACGGAGAACAAACGCGGTTTTTCTAAGTTATCCGTACTCGTCTTCAGCGTAAGAAGATGTTCCGGATTTTCCGATTGAGACAAATAGTAGATTACGCCGAGTTTGTCGCCATAATCCATCCCCACTATATCGAACAGATAATCGTACTTTTCTTCGTTTTTTAGATAGGATGCTGTTTCGTAGAGTTTTTCGGGTGGGACAGTAAGTACCTTGCCGGATTCACTCTTTGTTTGTATTATGTTTTCCATCTTTTATTATTTTCTTATTGTCTGAATTTTGAATAAACTAATATTTTTGTCTGTCCGTTAGCCCATCATGATACAAAGTTTCGGGAGCAATATCAATATCATTATTCCACGAAATACTGTCAAAAGCCACTTTTACGGTACGAAATACTTCTGGATCTTTTAATGTACTAAAAACGCCTGTATCCAACAGCGGTTTCATATCAAAATAACGGTGTTCTTCATTCTCAAAAGTGAGAAACAACCAGTAATTTTCCAAAGGTTCCACTGACTTTACCGTCCAATACATAACTAATTATTTTAATGAATCTATTTTAAATGGATTTTCGCCATTACGGCACAATTCCCAGTTGGCAAACAGATCTTCTTTGTGAATTTCTACCCATGCCTGTACATATCGTAATTGTGGTGTTGGTAAATTTCCTTCTGTCATATTTCCTGTTAAAATATCAATAATTGCATTTTCACTTTGATATTGCACATGAATATGAGGAGGTTGATGGTCTTTATAATACATTCGGATAATTAAACCGAAAAAAATTGATATTGTTGGCATACTATTATTATTCTTTTACTTTCGGTTGTTCGGGTAATTTAAAGAAATTTTGCACTTTTATTTTGCGCGACAGTTGCATCATTCCATACAAAGTTGCGTCGGGGCGCGGTGGGCAGCCGGGAACGTAAACATCCACCGGGATAATTTCGTTCACGCCTTTTACCACATGGTAAGAATCTTTGAACGGACCGCCGCTGATGGCGCAACTTCCAAATGCCATCACATATTTGGGTTCAGCCATTTGGTCATACAAACGTTTTAACACCGGAGCCATTTTGTGCGTAACAGTACCATAAATGAATATCACATCTGCCTGTCTTGGGCTACTGCGGAAAACTTCCCATCCAAAGCGGGCAAAATCGGTGCGGGCAGCGCCCACGCACATAAACTCTATGGCACAACAACTTGTGCCGAATACTAAGGGCCAAACCGAATTAGACCTTCCCCAGTTGATAATATCATTGAGGGTTCCAACCACAATATTCACGCCGTTTGCCCGTAGTTCTTCTACATACTTTTCGAGGTATTCATTGTCGTTGAAATCCTCGTGTTTCATGTTCGGAATTTTGATTTTCTTTACTTCCATTCTAACGCTCCTTTCTTCCAGGCGTAAACAAGCCCAAGGGTTAATACTACTAAAAAGAAACCGGCACAAAACAATCCGTTGGGACCTAACTCTTTCATAATTACAGCCCACGGGAACAGCAGCACCGTTTCAACATCAAAAACAAGGAACAGGATAGCAAACAAATAGTATCCCACCTTGAATTGAATCCAGGAATTTCCTCTTGTAGGAATTCCACATTCATATACCTGCCCTTTTAAAAAGCTGGTAGAACGGGGCGCCAATAGCCAAGCAATGACCAAAGCCGCACTAACCAACACAAACGCAGTAATGAAAAGTACTAAAAATAAAGCAGAATTGCTCATAAAAATTTTTCTAAAAAAGGTTTGCGAAAAAACAATTTTTTTTCAATCTTGTAGTAATTGAATTGATTATTTATTTATATAAAATTCAAACCAAATGGTGCCTTTTGAAAATAAGGGTTTTAGGCATTTTTTTTATCTTTTAAAGCAAAATTTGCATCAATAAGTTATTTACTCAAGTTGTGCTGATGTTAGTTTCTTAAAAAAAAAAGAGGCTGTGATTTAAGACAGCCCCCTTTCATTAACCAAATTTTAGATATTTACTTCGTCAAATGCACTTTGCTGGTTACAACTTTATCATCATCACTAATTAATCTTACCATATAAATTCCTGTAGTCACCGGTACGCTGAACATCGTGGTAGTTTTTGCGCTCGTTTCATAAACAGGACGACCCAATAAATCAATTACTTGAATAGATTTAAGATAAATATTGTTTTCGTTAAGAATATATACTCTGTATTTATTTACGTTTAAAAACTTGAAACCGCATTTCAAAACAATTTTTTTCATTTTTTTCATAGACAACCTCCTCAAGCATCTGCCATTGCGTAAAATCTACAATCGGGAAGAAAACATCAGCTTCAAAATCGGCTTCAATGCGGGTTAGATACAATGTTTCTATTCTATCAATAAACAATTTATAAATAGTGGCACCGCCTATGACAAATGCTTTCTCTTCGTTTTTCACAAGCGCAACAGCATCGTCTAAAGTGTGTACCATTTCACAATCGTTATAACTTGCATTTTTGTCTAAGGTAATGACAATATTCCGGCGTTTGGGCAACGGTTTAACAGGCAAAGACTCCCATGTTTTATCACCCATCATGACAGGATATCCTAACGTTATCTCTTTAAAACGTTTTAAATCTGCGGGTAGATGACAAAGTAATTGATTATTTTTTCCAAGTTCGAAGTTTTTGCCTATTGCGGCAATCATGCAGAGATTCAACATGAGTTATTTTTTATTCTTTTTTTGAAGCGTTACAATACACTCGCGAATAGGAATAATTACCGACAATCCCTCATAAGCCAATTCTTCCTTTATAATTTGCACATTGATTTCGTGTTGCTTTGGAAGCGGCTTTATTTCACGGATATGTTCTTTTGCAACACCCAAGCCTTCGCAAATTTGGGCAATTCTTCCGGTGGCGTGCGAATTTTGTCCGCCGGTCATACCGGTAGTTAAGTTGTCTAATATCATGATGGTAACTGGTGTATTCTCAATTACGCAATCCAATAAAGAAGTGATACCGCTGTGGGTAAAGGTCGAGTCGCCAACAATACCCACTACCGGACGCAACCCTGCATCGGAAGCGCCTTTTGCCATCGTGATGCCGGCGCCCATATCCACCGTTGAATAGATGGCGTTATAAGGTGGTAATGCTCCTAAGGTGTAGCAGCCAATGTCGGCAAACACTTTTCCGGGACCATGTTCAGTCATGGCTTCGTTTAAAGCTTTGTAGGTATCAATGTGCGGACATCCGTCACAAAGTTTTGGCGGGCGTGGCGTTACTATTTCCGGTACCGGCGAGCCGAAAGTGTCGGGCAAACCAAGCGCAACCGCCATCAAATTGGGATTTAGTTCGCCATCGCGGGGCAGTATGCCGTCTAAACGTCCTTTAATATTGCCGGTTTTGTTCAACAAGCCGCGCAACTGTTCTTCAATAAGTGGATATCCTTCTTCAGCAACTAAAATAGAGGCGCACTCGTTTGTCATTTTTTCTACCCATTTCGCAGAAATAGGGTATTGAGAAATTTTCAATACAGGATAAGGACATTTTTTACCTACATAATTCTCCATTAAATAGTTATAAGCAATTCCCGAAGCAATAATTCCCAACGATTTATCTTCACCATCTATATATTTGTTATATTTTGATGCCATTGCATCTGCTTCTAATGCAGGTTGTTTAGCCAACAACTCACGATAGAAAACGCGGGCATTTCCGGGCAACAGGATAAACTGTTTTTTGTTATCGCAAAGTTTAATTTCGTTTTGCTTGCGGGCAGGTTTGCACTCTACGCCTGCGCGAGAATGCGCTAACCGCGTGGTTATGCGAACCATTACAGGGATACGGTGTTTTTCGGAAAAATCGAACGCCTCGTAAGTCATATCATACGCTTCTTGTTGGTTGGAGGGTTCAAAAACGGGGATGAAAGCAAATTTGGCAAAGAAACGCGAATCTTGCTCATCTTGCGAAGAGTGCATAGAAGGGTCATCAGCAACCAAATAGACCAATCCGCCGTTAGCACCGGTAATTGCGGAATTCATAAAAGGGTCTGCCGCAACATTTAAGCCCACGTGTTTCATACAAACTAACGCACGTTTTCCGGCGTAAGACATTCCTATAGCAGCTTCCATGGCTGTCTTTTCGTTAGCCGACCAACAGCGGTGTACATTGCCTGCCTCTGCCTGCCTAGATTGTTGAATATATTCAGTGATTTCGGTAGATGGGGTTCCGGGATATGCGTAAACTCCGGAGATTCCTGCGTCTAATGCAGCTTGCGCGATAGCTTCATCGCCTAATAAAAGTTGCTTTGCCATACTTGTATCTATTTTTAAAATTAGTACGGCAAAGATAATATTTTTATCCGTTGGGGTTAATTAAGAATCAAAAAAAATCGTAAATAACTGCCAATACCGTCGTTCCTACAACAGATAGCGTATTTTTGTCAATATTGGAAATGTTATCTTGCAGCGTATGCCAAGTTGAAACAAACCCTGTTCCGGTGGTATATTCTTGATGAATAATATTAACCATAGGGATTTTAGCAAAACGATTTACGTAATAATGGTCATCTGTAATAGGATTACCGGCAATATTTAAAAAATAGTCTTTATATCCTAATTGATAAGCTTTTGCCCAAACTTTTGCTACGATTTGTGCGGCATACTGCATAGAAAAACCTTCCTGTAGAAATTTGGCATTTGGAGCGCCTACCATGTCCAATAAAATTCCATAATCTGCTTTATAATTGGCAACATGCAAATTTTTAGCCCAATATTGCGCTCCTAAACACCACCAATCGCCAGTTTCATTCCGACTATTAGGTGTTCCCCAATCTTCGGCATCAAAGAATATGATGTCTACACCAATTTCAGGGCTTTTCTCTTTTAGCTGCCGCGCAATTTCCAACAAAACTCCCACTCCGCTTGCACCGTCATTTGCGCCGTCAATAGGTTTCTCACGATTGGAAGGATCAGGGTCATTATCGGCAAAAGGTCTTGAGTCCCAGTGTGCAGCTAATAAAATCCTCCTCTGTTTTTCAGGAAAGAAAGAACCAATAATATTTTTACCATGTATTGTAACACCATCAAAAGTGTTAGCGGTAAAATTCTGTACCATTACTTTATCGCAATATTGCTCTAATTTGCTTTGAAGAAATTGAGCACATTTTTTATGTGCTTCCGTATTAGGTACGCGCGACCCAAAATCAGTTTGCATTTTTATAAAGTAGAAAGCAGAATCCTTATTAAAATTTGGAACCGCAACCGTAACTTGTTCCTTTTTATTTACATTTTTGATTTTCTTTGAATCATTACAAGAAACGATTAAAAGTAATAGCGTAATAAGTAATAAATTTTTTTTATTCATGATTTTGTCTCTTGTTTAGTTCCACATTAAAATTGATTTTGGTTCCAATGCTTGAAATACTTTCAATACTATTGTAAATCTTGCATCAGTTGTGGTATTTTCAATTTTAGAAATCTGACACGAAATTTGTAATCACCCATTGTATTTGTTTTTTGGGTGCAAAAATAAAAAAGCCTCCCATATAAGAAACTTTTTTTATTTTTTTACTCATTTTTCACAGCATAGCTGTTAGAGCGTTTAATCCACTCGATATTTTTATATCAATTTTAATCTCAAAAAAATTATTTGTATTCGTAATAGAGTTTTATTGTCATCTCCATTCCGAAAATATTTTGTATTTCCGTTACTTCAACGGGAAAATCTCCATCATAAGTATATGAAAACTTCACAGTACCGGTTTCTGCTTCAAGCTCATCACTGTAAGTAGTTACTACTTCTAAAGGATTGTTTTTAGACTCAATACTCACCAAACCAACACCTGATTCGGGAACCAATGCTAAAACAAATCTCTTATAAAAAGGATTCTGTTTTGTGTCGTGTAAAACATAGGAAGCTTTTGCTGTCGCAAAATTAATGCTCATATATGAATACTTTACATCAATTTCCTTAATGTTATCTCCATTATAAGTGTAATCTAAATTCATGTTAATTTCATCAATTCCTTTAGATTTTTTAGTATTTTCAACAGATTTAATAGTTCTTGAAACCAACTCTTTAGAAAAAAAGAAAGACAATAACTTTGCTTGAGGAGTTTTTCCAAAAATACCTTCCGTTTTTAGCGTTAGAGAAATATTTGAAACTTTATTGTTTTTGTATGTAAAATTTGCTGACATCATAATGCTACCTTTGTTATCAAAGGTTTCCATTTTATGGTAGTTTGAACCGCTATAAGATATCTTAGAATAAAAACCATCACCATGATCAATTTTAATTAAACGTTTTTTTTCGTAATAAAAACGGTCGGTACCATAAATTTCCGGAGATACCTCTCCATCTACATCAGCTAATCCGAAATAATCAATTTTATTAAGCAAATCCTTATCCCAGGTCCATTCTTGAAGTAAAAACTTCCCTTCCCAGTCTTCAACCTCAGTGTAAATTTTACTAATTTTTTGTTTAGGGTTATAAATCCCCTCTTTTTGGCATGAATTAAATGATACACAAAGTGTTAATAGTAATACAAATAAAAATCCGTTAAAAAATGTTTTTTTTGTCATAAATTATTTGGGTTTAAAGTCCGCTCCTTAAACAGACATTGAATTTAAAAAAAAATTACTTGCAAATAAACAAAAAAATAATTATGAATTATCAAAAAATCATGTTTATTTGCAAAAAATTAAAGTCAATTATGCAAGAAAACACCATTTACGGTATTCGTCCCGTGTTGGAAGCGATTGAGAGTGGAAAAACCATCGATAAAGTATTAATCCAGAAAGGACTTCAAGGCGATTTGTTCAAGGATTTTTTCATTAAAGTACGACACAACAAAATACCGTTTCAGTATGTTCCGGTGGAAAAACTCAACAAAATTACGCGGGGCAACCACCAGGGCGTGATTGCCTTTTTATCGGAGATTGAATATCAAAGCATTTTCGACATTGTGCCTGCTGTTTTTGAGGCGGGGCGCACTCCGTTTATTGTTATTTTAGACAAAGTAACCGATGTGAGAAACATTGGCGCTATTGCGCGCTCGGCGGAGTGCGCCGGCGTGGATGCCATTGTGTTGCCCTTGAAAGGCGGCGCCCAACTGAACGACGATGCCGTAAAGGCTTCTTCCGGTGCGTTATTGAGGTTGCCTATTTGCCGACATTCCAATTTAGTTGAAGTAATCAAGTTTTTAAAAGATTCAGGAATTGAGGTAATTGGCGTTTACGAAAGAGCCGAAAAAATGTACTTTAACAAAGAGTTTACCCAACCGGTTTGCATCATCATGGGCAATGAGTATGAAGGAATTGCGTGGGATTATCTTCGCGAATGCAACGACTCAGTAAAAATCCCCATGATGGGCACGATAGAATCGCTTAATGTTTCGGTAGCTACGGGGGTGGTGTTGTTTGAGGTGGTAAAACAGCGACTCAAAATTTAAAATTTGGTTTTTGTAACATAATCGTAATACTGTAAACTATCAAAAAAATGAATGGTAATTTTCTTAAAAAAGGACTTGGAACATTGCCCGTTTATTTTACGGCAACAACTACTATATTGGGAGCCATTTTGTTTTTGCGTTTTGGTACAGCCGTAGGAACGCTCGGATTTTGGGGAGCAATTTTTCTTGTGATTTTGGGACATCTAATAACCATACCTACAGCGTTAGCCATCTCTGAAATTGCAACAAATACAAGGGTAGAAGGAGGAGGAGAATATTTTATTATTTCCCGTTCTTTTGGGCTAAAAATTGGTTCTACCATTGGAATAGCGCTCTATTTTTCACAGGCAATCAGCGTTGCATTTTATATTATTGCTTTCACCGAAGCATTCGCACCGTTCTTTGATTGGGTATATATGAATTATGACATCTTGTTGCCGCGACAAGCAATCAGTGTTCCGGCTTTGGGTATTTTGGCATTTGTGATGCTAAAACAAGGCTCCGGTTCAGGGCTAAAAATGCTGTATATTATTACGGGTATTTTAGTAGTATCTTTATTGTTCTTTTTCGCAGGAAATCCTATTGATTCGGGTGGTGACCCAACGAAAATACCCGGAAATAATTTCGGTTTTTTTAACACCAATAATTTCTTCGTGATGTTTGCCATCTGTTTTCCTGCTTTTACGGGAATGACTGCCGGTGTGGGATTAAGCGGCGATTTGCGCAACCCCGGTAAATCCATTCCGCTCGGAACAATAGGCGGAACTATTACAGGATTAATTGTCTATATATTAGTGGTGTGGAAATTATCAGTTTCCGCATCTCAAATTGATTTGCTAAACGAACAACTTATCATGTCTAAAATTGCCATTTGGGGGTTTATTGTTATCCCAATTGGGCTTGCCGCTGCAACATTTTCATCGGCAATTGGTTCTATTTTGGTAGCGCCACGCACACTTCAAGCATTGGCAAGCGATAAGTCTCTACCATTGAAGCATATAAACTCTTTTCTTGCCAAAGGAAAAGGCGATAGTCGCGAACCGCTGAATGCTTCTATAGTAACCGTTCTTATTGCACTTGTTTTTGTTTTGATGGGAGATATAAATGCCGTTGCGCAAATCATTTCAATGTTCTTCCTTATTACTTATGGAAGTCTGTGTCTCATTTCGTTTCTCAACCATTTTGGCTCGCCGCCGTCATATCGCCCGCGTTTCAAATCGAAATGGTATTTTTCGTTGGGTGGGTTTTTGCTTTCCGTTTGGGTAATGTTCAAGATAAATCCGTTTTACACATTTTTAGCGTATCTCATCATTGTTATTTTATATATTATTATAGAAAACACAAACAAAGAGCAGAAAGGTTTGGTCAATATCTTCAAGGGAGCGTTTTTCCAATTGAACAGATGGTTGCAAATACTCATGCAAAAATACAAGTTGAACATGGAAAATGAAGAATGGAGACCTGCTGCTATTTGTATCTCTTCCAATTCATTTGAACGTGAAAAAGTACTCGACTTAATGCGATGGATGAGCCACCAGCATGGTTTTGGAACTTATTTTCATTTTATTGAAGGTTATTACAGTAAACAAACTTATACCGAATCTCAGGAATTGTTGAAAGAACTTGTAATTAACATGAACGAACGCGATAGTACCATTTATATAGATACCATAATATCTCCATCTTATACCTCTGCAATTGCTCAAGTGATTCAATCACCGTCTATTTCAGGAATGGAAAATAATATGGTTGTATTTGAATATGATAAAAATCGTCCCGAAGAATTGAAGCGAATACTTGAAAACACCGGTCTTGTTCATGCAGGTAATTTTGATATTTGCATTTTTGGAAACAACACTTTACCCATCAGATACCGCAACGGAATTCATGTATGGATAAGAACTACCGATGAGAAAAATACCAACTTGATGATTTTGCTCGGATACATCATTATGGCACATCCCGACTGGAAGAGAAGTTACATTAAGATTTTTAGCATCTGCACAGAAGAACATGGTAAAGAAGTTAAAGATGAATTAGAAGAATTGATTGCAACAGGAAGATTACCTATCACTTTGAACAACATCGAAATCATAACCCTTACCGGAGATAAAACCATTGGTAAAATGGTTACTGAACATTCTCGAAATGCGGGATTAACCATTATTGGCTTCTACGGAGAAACCATTAAACGCGGACAAACAGATTTCTTTTCCGAATTTAATGATATTGGTGATGTTTTGTTTGTAAATGCGATTCAATCAAAAGAGATAAAATAGATGCAAAATATTAAGATAAAACTTGATTTTTTTATGTGCTATTATTTGATAAAAGTTATTATTTTTGCACAATCAAACATAATTAGTTATGAATCCCATCACAGTAGATAGTATCTATAATGACATAATGCTTTTACCAACTGCAAATAGGTATGAGTTGTATGATAGAATAAGAAAAGATTTTCATTATGAAAGTGAGGTTGTTGCTTATACCACAGCAGGAAAACCACTAACAAGAAATGAATATGTAGAGCAAATTAATGTAGGTTTAAGACAAATTGAAAGTGGAAAAGTAATAGCAGATGATGAATTACACAGAGAAATAGAAACGTGGTAACATATAAACTTCAATGGTCGGAGCAATCAAAAGCAGACCTAAAAGAGATTTTTAATTATATCAAATTTGCCGAAAGTTTGGAACGTGCTAAATATGTTGTTACAGGAATAAGAGAAACAGCAAAGCAAATACTCTTTTTCCCCACCAAACACGCGATAGAGCCATATATAATTGATGGAACGGTAAGATATGCTGTAAAATGGAGTTACAAGGTTTTATTTACAATAGGAGAAAAACACGTTAGCATTGTCCGTATTTTTCACACGGCACAAAATCTCGATAGATTAAGCCAATAGAGTAGATGCGCATTTTTCTTATCCCTATTACTTTTTCATAGCTTCTGCTTTTAGATTCTCCGGCATTTTTTCAATAGCGTAGCGCAAGGCGGTGCGCGGCATAACTGCTTTATTTTTCATCACAAAATTGAAAACGGTTTTCAAATGATGTTTTTTGGTTTTCGCGTCTCCTTTTACAAACGATTCGCTCATGCTTGTGGCTTTCAACATCCAGCCGTAGCCTTTTTGTACAAGGTCATCATTATCAAGAAGTAAAGTATTGGCAATTTCTAAAATGTCGTTCAAAAACAGGCCTTTACGGGCAGGAATAATTAAACTGACGGCAGCCCCGCGCCGCACCCAACGATTGGGTGATTTAGCCCATTGCTTCAATGTTTCAATATGGTTAGGATACAACATTACAAACGACCCGACAGTATGATTACAAAAAACATCACACGCTGCCCAATTGTTTACATACTTGTCTAACCAATGTTCAAAAACAACAATATCCGAAGGTTCATATTTTTTATGCAATGATTCGGCAAATGTACAGGCTATCCCCGCTTCTTCTAAATAACTTGATTTCCAAAGTTCTTCGCAAATCTCAAAGATCTCTTGTTTGGACAATTCCTTAACTTGTTGTAAGGCTTCTTTGGCAACTATTTTTGCATTAGCCGCATTCAGTCCATAAACTTTTGCGTTTTCCCCTTCCTTAAAAAAGCGTTCCATCAATGTAACTCTTTTAGGATCAGCGTTAGCGCTTAATGTTTCGCGGATTTGCTTGAGAATAGTTTCTTTTTGATTCATATTAATTTATGTTTGAAATGATGTGCAAAGATATTTTTTTTAGTATGAAAAACAAATAAAATAGTTTCTTTGCCGGAAATTTATTTACAGAGTAAAAATGACACAAACAAACGAATTATTAACGATTAAAGAAGCAAGCGAGTGGGCAACAAAATACACGGGGAAGGAAGTTGTTTTTTCTATAACAGTTGATGATATACAAAATGAAGCATGGGGGATTGCGTGAAAGAATGACAAAGGCGAGGATAGATAATAGAAATAAGAACAATAATGATAAATAATAATGTTTCCGAATCCCACCTCTGCATCACCGGTGCGCGGGAAAACAATTTGAAAAACGTTTCCTTGCAACTGCCTCAGCACAAACTTATTGTGATAACCGGCTTGAGCGGCAGCGGGAAATCTTCGCTGGCGTTTGACACGATTTATGCGGAAGGACAGCGGCGCTACATGGAAACTTTTTCGGCGTATGCACGGCAGTTTATCGGAAATTTGGAACATCCTGACGTGGATAAAATTACAGGGCTAAATCCGGTAATCGCCATTGAACAGAAAACGGTGAACAAAAACCCGCGCTCTACCGTGGGTACAATTACCGAAATTTACGATTTTCTACGATTGTTGTACGCCCGATGCGCCACCGCCTATTCTTATGTTACCGGCGAAAAAATGGTGAGTTTCCACGAACGTGAACTGTTGGAAATAATCTCAACGAATTACAAAGGAAAAAATATTGCGCTGCTTGCGCCGGTAATTCGCGGACGGAAAGGGCATTACAAAGAGTGGTTTGAAAATATTCGCAAAAAAGGGTTCACCAAAGCCCGCGTGGATGGCGAAATTATGTCGCTGTCTTTTAACCTTCAATTAGATAGATATAAAATCCACGATATTGATATTGTGATTGACCAGTTTGAAGTAAAAGATTCGGCACTGCCGCGCCTGACCAACAGTTTGCGTTTGGGACTGCAACACGGCAAAGGCACTGTGGTGGTGTTGGATACGGCGACCGGCGAAACCAAAAATTTGAGCCGGCACTTGATTTGTCCCACTTCGGGGATTTCGTATCAGGAGCCGGAGCCGAATACCTTCTCTTTCAACTCGCCCTACGGGGCATGTCCGAAATGCAGCGGCTTGGGGTTCATCACAGAAATGGACTTGGAAAAGATTATCCCTGATAAAAAACTCAGTATCAATGCCGGCGGAATTGCCTTGTTGGGAAGTGCCAAACCCTCTTCCATGTTTAAGCAGTTGAACGCATTAGCCGAAAAATTTAACTTCTCATTAAACGACCCGATTGCCGATTTGGGCGAGGATATTTTGGATATTATTTTATACGGAACAAACGAACCCATCTATATAAAATCCGAATATACAGGACTTTCGCCGCAAAAAGTAAATTTTGAGGGGATTGTCAATTTTATGAATAATTTTGATTTTGACTCGGCGCCAGCATCATTAAAAAAGTGGATCAATCAGTTTGTGAATGAAATGGAGTGTCCGCTTTGTAAAGGGGCGCGACTGAAAAAAGAGTCGTTGTGTTTCAAAATAGGCGATAAAACCATCTCTGATTTGGCGATGATGGATATTTCCGAACTCGCCGATTGGATCGCGAATTGTAATCATTATTTTGATGAAAAACAACGCATTATTGCTCATGAAATATTGCGTGAAATCGCTTTACGCATTCAATTTTTGACCGATGTGGGGATCTCCTATTTGTCGTTAAATCGCTCGGCAAAATCGTTGGCAGGCGGTGAAGCGCAACGCATTAGGTTGGCAACGCAAATCAGTTCGCAGTTGGTAAATGTGTTGTATATTTTGGACGAACCCAGCATCGGGCTGCACCAACGCGACAACCACCGTCTGATTGAATCGTTGCAACACTTGCGCGATGCAGAAAATTCGGTGATTGTGGTAGAACACGACGAAGGGATGATGCGTGCGGCAGATTTTGTTGTGGATATCGGACCCTTTGCCGGAGAGCACGGCGGAGAGATTGTGGCGCAGGGAACTTTCGATGAAATACTGAAATCCAATTCGTTAACTGCAGATTATTTAACCGGTAAAAAACAGATTGTCGTTCCTAAAACACGCCGCAAAGGAAACGGAAATCTGATTACTTTACATAATTGCACCGGCAACAATCTGAAAAACATAACCGTAGAATTTCCGTTAGGAAAACTTATTTGTGTTACAGGCGTTTCCGGAAGCGGAAAATCCACGCTGATAAACGAAACTTTGTATCCCATTCTAAATAAACACATTTATAAAAGTGAAAAGAAACCGTTGCCATACGAAACTATTACGGGTTTGGAGCATATTGACAAAGTGATAGAAATCAATCAGCAGCCGATTGGGAAAACGCCACGCTCCAATCCTGCGACCTATATTGGTGTTTTTGATGATATTAGACAACTTTTCTCTCAACTTCCGGAGTCGAAAATTCGTGGGTATAAGCCCGGACGTTTCTCGTTCAATGTAACCGGCGGGCGTTGCGAAGAGTGTGGCGGCGCCGGCGTGAAAGCCATTGAAATGAACTTTCTCCCAGATGTTTACGTTACCTGCGAAAAGTGCAACGGTAAACGCTACAACGCCGAAACGCTGGAAATTCGCTACAAAGGAAAATCCATTAACGACGTGTTGGAAATGGATATTGACACCGCGCTCCCGTTTTTTGAAGGAATTCCGTTTATTGTGCAGAAACTGCAAACCCTTGTGGACGTTGGCTTGGGGTACATTCGTTTGGGACAGCCCTCTACCACACTTTCCGGCGGCGAAGCGCAACGCATTAAGTTAGCCGCCGAACTTTCGAAAAAAGACACCGGAAGCACCTTTTACATTTTGGATGAACCCACCACCGGCTTACATTTTCACGACATCGCCATCTTGTTAGATTTGCTCAATCGTTTTGTAAACAAAGGAAATACGGTTTTAGTAATCGAACACAACATGGACGTCATAAAAATGGCAGACCATATCATTGACATGGGACCCGAAGGGGGGCGCTACGGCGGCGAAATTATTGCCGTTGGAACACCGGAAGAGATTGTGACGCAGCGGAAAGGGTTTACGTGGGAATTTTTGAAAAAAGAGACAAGATGATTTTACAAGTGTATGGATATTGAAAAAAATGATAGAAAGTAAAAAACACCAATAAATCTCATTTATCTGTTATTTATTGAAAAAAAATATGAATATTTGCGGCTGAATCTTTAAATATCAAAAAATAAAATGTATTACATTATGACATAAAAACTTAAAAAGAAAAACAACTGAGCTTTTTGCTCTGATCTCTCTCGTTGTCGAAATCTGGTAAATTTCTCCTGAGAGTAAGGGTGCGAAAGTTCACGTGTGAAGGCGTGAATTTTTCGTGCTTATTTAGGAGAAATGGTTTACCAGAGCCAGACAACGAAAATAAGCAATCAACGAGTAGTTTCACGCTTCTTTTGTATGATTGCTGTTTATAAAAAACAATTTTTAACACAAAAACGGCAATTATGAGTACACAAAAAATTTTACCTTCCAGTTTTACCGATATTTCAGTAGAACAAATATTGCATAAATACAACCGAACTCCAAAAATAATTTATTTAACGGTACTAATACTGATTGTTATCGGCTTTGTATCTTTATTTTTTATTCGGGTAGATGTGAGTGTAAAAGCTCAAGGCATATTAAAAACGCCGGGCGAACGTATCTATCCTAAAGCATCAGGTTCGGGTTATGTGCAGTATCTCAATCCCGCACTAAGAGAAAATGCCAAAGTGAAGACCGGCGATACTCTAATTATTATTGGACGAGATATTTGGAATGAACAATTACAAGCAGCCTTACAGCGCATTGATGAACTGAATGATTTGCTTACTGATTTGGAGCTATTGATAAATATTCCCTACAAAGGAATAAATGGAAATTATAGTATAAAAATGGATTTTCAAACTACTGTGTATAAGCAAAATTATCAACTTTTTTGCCGTCGTTACAAAAATAATTTGGAGTTATTTTTAGCAGAACATAAAAATTATGAACGTAATAAAATTTTATATAATCAAAAAGTTATCCCATTAGCAGAATTTGAGCAAATACAAAATGAATATGACAAAACTATTGCGGGATTATCGACACTGTATAATGAACAAATGAATCAATGGCATGGGGAACAACAAAAATATCATAATGAATATGTTGATTTACAATCGAAAATAACTCAACTCACTATTCAGAAACAAGAACTTATAGTAATTGCTCCGGTAACAGGCAGTGTACAGCAATTACATGGTTTGAAAGCAGGTAACTATGTAACGGAAGGAGAAGTTTTGATGGAAATTTCTCCCGAAGGTAATATTTATGCTGAATGTTATGTCAGTCCACGAGATATTGCATTGATTCATACAGGACAACGAGCTGTGCTTCAAGTTGATGCATTTAATTACAACGAATGGGGAATCTTGCAAGCACAAGTAACAGACATAGCATACGATGTGATTCTTTCCGATGGTACACAATCACCTTTTTTTAAGATATTATGTAAACCAGAAAAAGATTATATGACATTAAAAAACGGATACACAGGATATTTAAAAAGGGGAATGACTTTTAATATTCGTTTTATCATCACCCACCGAACACTTTTTCAACTTCTTTATGATAAAATTGACAATTGGTTAAACCCAAACCTTGTAATTAAAAATTAACTTTATGAAAGTAAAACAACATGACATTACTGACTGTGGGGCAGCCTGTTTAGCTTCTGTAGCTGCTTATTATGGACTTAAAATGCCTATTGCCCGTATTCGACAAATTGCTTCAACTGATAAAAAAGGAACGAATGTTTTAGGTTTATTAGAAGCAGCCGGACAACTCGGTTTTTCGGCAAAAGCGGTAAAAGCATTAGATGCCAACGGAGAAAAATTAACAGATCCATTAAAAAAAATACCAAAACCAGCTATTGCTCACGTGATTGTGAACGAAAAACTGTTGCATTATGTAGTAATATATAAGGCAAATGGCAAACATGTAACCGTTATGGATCCGGCAGATGGTAAAATGCACCGTTATACGTATGATCAATTCAAAACTATGTGGACAGGTGTTTTATTGTTGCTTGTGCCGATGGAAGAATTTAAACAAGGTAATGAAAAAATATCAGTTACAAAGCGTTTGTGGCATCTATTTCGTCCTAATGCTAAAGAATTGATACAGGCTATTTTCGGAGCAGCTATTTATACAATCATTGGTTTGTCCATCTCAATATATATGCAGAAGATAATGGATAATGTTATTCCAGAAGGTAATAAAAATTTGTTGAATTTGCTTAGTGTTATCATGATAGCTCTTTTATTATCTGCCATTTTTATCAATTTTTTCAAAACGTTGATCGTTTTGCGTACCGGACAAAAGATAGATGTTAGACTCATATTAGGTTACTACAAACATTTGTTACGACTACCGCAAATTTTTTTTGATAATATGCGTTCGGGGGAAATCATATCGCGTATTAATGATGCCGTAAAAATTAGACTGTTCATCAATGAAACTATGATAAATTTGGTAGTGTCGTTGATGATTGTAGTTTTTTCATTCGCATTGATGTTTACTTACTATTGGAAATTGGCGTTAATTATTATTTGTGTGATTCCATTGTACGCCTTGATATATTTTGCTTACAACTACGCTAATCGCAAAACACAACGTAAATTAATGGAAAATGCCGCTGAACTTGAGGCTCATTTGGTAGAATCTATTAATGCTGTAACAACAATTAAACGCTTTGGAATAGAGTATTTTGCAGGATTGAAAACAGAAATCCGCTTTGTACAATTGTTACGAGCCATTTATCAATCGGGCAAAACAGCCTTGTGGGCAAATATGTCGACGGAATTTTTCTCTCGTTTATTTACAATTATATTATTATGGACAGGAACATGGTTTGTGATAGATACCCAAATTACTCCCGGTGAATTGCTTTCATTTTACGCACTCATTGGCTATTTTATTGGTCCTGTTAGCAGTTTAATTGGAATGAACCGTAGTTGGCAAGATGCACGAATTGCCGCAGATCGTTTATTTGAAATCATGGACTTAGAAAATGAAAACACGGCTCAAAAACTGCCTTTTCTTAATGAACAAATCGGAAATATTGTATTTAACAATGTTCATTTTCGTTATGGCACACGTGCAGATGTGTTTTCCGGATTGAATCTTACTTTTGAAAAAGGAAAAGTGAGCGCTATAGTAGGTGAAAGTGGATCAGGAAAAAGTTCGTTGTTGGCTATCTTGCAAAATCTGTATCCCTTACAAAATGGCAGTGTATATATTGGTGCTATTGATGTACGTCATATTGCTCCGAATTATTTACGTAGTTTCATCAGTATTGTACCTCAACATATTGACTTGTTTGATGGGTCTTTGTTAGAAAATATTGCTTTGGGTGATTTTGAACCGGATATTCCTCGCATATTTGCATTATGTGAGCAAATTGGATTAATGTCTTTCGTTCAATCGTTGCCTGCAGGACTACAAACTCAAGTAGGTGAAAAAGGGGCTAAACTTTCCGGCGGACAACGTCAACGAATAGCCATTGCCCGAGCATTGTATCGTAATCCTGAAATATTGGCGTTAGATGAAGCTACATCAGCGCTTGATCCTGAATCTGAGCAATATATCAAAAATATAATCGCACAACTAAGAGCAGAAAATAAAACAATTATTATCATCGCACACAGATTAGCCACTGTAACGCAAGCTGATACAATTTTTGTTTTGCAAAATGGGCAACTTGCAGAGCAGGGTACTCATCAAGAATTACTATCTGCAAAAGGGCAATATGCAGCATATTGGCAGGCACAAACTCAAATATTTTCGTAATTATAGTAACTATGAAACCTTTTGATTTTTTAGATAAGCTATGTGTTTTAAACAAACTTATTCGTATGGAGCACACAGGGACACCGAGTGAGTTTGCCGAACGACTTTCTATTAGTCGTAGCACATTGTACGAAATTATCGAAGAACTAAAAGCACGAGGTGTTGAAATAAAATATTGTCGGACACGATGTACTTTCTACTACAACAACGATGTATTTCTTGATATTCACTTCAACATAAAGCCGCTTACAGATATAGATGATGCGAGTGAGTTAAAAAATATCTCCGGTGGATCATTTTTTTTCTTCCGTCCATTTCATTGGACGGAAACTCCACTCTTTTGCACCTGAAAAAACATTTTGTAGTGCGCAATGCAAAATGTTTAAAAAATTAAGTATTAACCAAAAAAAATTAACTTATGAAAAGTTTAAATTTGAATGCTTACGGAGTAAGCGAAATGAGTTTAAATGAAACTCGAAACGTTGATGGTGGCAATCCTCTATTATGGCTACTGATTGGCATTGTAGTTGCTGAACTATTAGATAGAGATGCTGCTTCAGATTTTGCAGAGGGGTACAATGCAGCCAAACCTTAATTATTAACTTTAAAATGTAATTTAAAATGAAAATCGAAAAATTAAATGTAGTTGAATTAAGCAATTTAGAATTGCAATCAACAAATGGCGGTTCATGGCTAAGCTATGCTCTTGGATATATGCTTGGAGTTTTGACAGAAACACCAGAAGGACAAGCTACAGTGAAAGCATTAAATGATTTCCACTAATAAACTTGGAAGTGTTTTAACGTAATACCAAACCTATATACTATAAGGTTTGGTATTACGTTAATAATATCTAAAAAAACATCTTATGAAAAAGTACATGTATTTACTCACAAGCATAGCTCTGATTTTTGTTGTTATTATTTGGAAATTTTATTTAGCAGATTACTTGACATCTTTTTATCAAATAGATGAATGGGGCATATATTTATTCCCCGTTCCAATCGCTTACTGTATTTTGGCATTTTTATCGGGTTCTAATAGTTCATCATTCAAAATAATTATAACTATTTTTATAGGTGTTTTTGTATCCATCCTTTTGGCGACAAATTCAACTCTTTTGCTACAAAAAACATTGATAGCCATAGCGGGAGCTCTAATAACTTGGGCACTGACAAATATAGTTAATAGTAAAAAATAATAATTTTTCAACCTTCTCTTGAAAAAGTTTAACCTTTTTATTATAAAAAAACCTTTTTTTCCTTCCTTTTTTCTATTAGGAAGCATATTAGGAAGCATATACTTTTTATGCTGGTTCATTTTTTATAAATCGCTTGACGGACGTGATATTGTTTTTACAGAATTTCCTGATTATAACCAAGTTGCTTTGATCGCAATTTTACAAACCATTATATTTGCCCCTATCGTTGAAACATTGCTTTTTCAAGAATGCGTTTACTATTTACTCAAGCAACCGAATTGGTTGCGAAAACGAAAATATTATATCATGCTCATTGGAGCTATATTCTTTGGGGTAATTCATTTTTTTTCATTGTCTTACATCATTATGGAAACAATTATTGGCTTCTTTTATATGTATGCGTTTGTTCTAAGGTACTATAGAGATGGGTTTTGGATGGTTGTTTTATTACATGCTTTTGTAAATGGCTTAGGAATTTTTTTAGGTTATTTTGAATAAATGAAAATTTCAAACTTTTTACCAATTGTAAACAAAGGAAATACGGTTTTAGTAATCGAACACAACATGGACGTCATAAAAATGGCAGACCATATCATTGACATGGGACCCGAAGGGGGGCGCTACGGCGGCGAAATTATTG
>Ga0209628_10000667_pt1 | contig 21231 bp, 16 predicted proteins | sample TergutCu122P4_FD_187285 | JGI IMG/M metagenome (GOLD analysis project Ga0209628, IMG submission 187285) | Cubitermes ugandensis P4 segment gut microbial communities from Kakamega Forest, Kenya - Cu122 P4 (SPAdes) (version 2) | ecosystem: Host-associated > Arthropoda: Insects > Digestive system...
TCGCATATGTCGGGCGGCAAGTGCCGTTGGAAATAGATGGCCGCGACTTCTTCATTGATCTGCTCTTTTATCACTTGCATCTTCGCTGCTTCGTCGTTGTCGAACTGAAGGCCGGAGAGTTTGAGCCTGAGCACGCGGGCAAGTTGAATTTTTACCTGAGTGCCGTCGATTCGCAGATGCGGCGCACGGACGATGCGCCGTCCATCGGTCTGCTGCTCTGCAAAACGAGAAGCCGGATATTCGCCGAGTACGCTCTGCGTGACTCTGCAAAGCCAATGGGCATTGCGGAATATCAACTGGTGCATGACCTGCCGAAGAAGCTCGGGGCCAGTCTGCCCAGCATTAAACAGATCGAGGCGGAACTGACGGATGGAAACATCCCGCCATCTCCTTCAAAACGGAGGAAAAAGTGAGGTCACCTGGGCGATCTGCCGTGGCATCGCGAGCGTGTATTCCGGAAGTAGCTCACGTACCGTCGCATCAGCACATCAGGCAGGTCAGAGGGCGCTCACCGCCCTCCCGGATTTTTGCCCGGCACAGCGCCAACGCCTGCGGGGCTCACCAATCCACCCGCTCGACCTCTCCCAACGACCGCCCCAGAAACCGTTCTCCAATGGTCTGGAAGCGCAATGGCACATCGGTCACGAAATAACGATAGGTCGCAGGCGCTTGCCCCGCCGCAGCCAATCCCGCTTCCCGCAACCGGGTCGCAGCAAGTTCGGCGGTCGTCTCCGCCGAATCAATGAGCTTGACTCTCTCGCCCGTCACGTCGCGCAACAACGGTTTGAGCAGCGGGTAATGCGTGCACCCGAGTACCAGAGAACCGATGTCTTCGGCCAGCACCGGGCGCAGATACTCCTGCGCCGTCAGCTTTGTTACCGGATGATCGAGCCAGCCTTCTTCCACGAGCGGCACAAACAGCGGACAGGCTTGCGAATGAACGCGCGCCGCAGGATCGAGCGCGTGTATCCGCCGCGCGTAAGCGTTGCTGTTGATCGTGGTCGGCGTGCCGATGACGCCGATGCGCCCGCCATTCGACACCTTCACGGCAGCGCACGCCCCGGCTTCGATGACGTCAAGCACCGGGATGTTCCCGGCCCGCGCGGTCACGATTTTCAGGGCTACGGCAGCCATCGTGTTGCAGGCGACGATCAGCATCTTGACTTCCTGGTTGAGCAGAAAGTCGACGATCTGGCCGGTAAAATGCTCGATCGTCGCCACCGATTTGACGCCATAGGGCACACGCGCGGTGTCCCCGAAATAGACGATGCTCTCCAGCGGCAGACGTTCCATCAGCGCGCGGACGACGGTCAGCCCCCCTACGCCCGAATCGAAAACGCCAATGGGACGGCCCGGAACGTTCACTCCAGCACCACGGCGGCAAATTTACGTTTGCCCACTTGCAGAACAATCCGGTTGCCTGCGAAAAGCAGCCGGGCGCGATCCTCGACGCGCTCGCCGTCGAGCTTCACCGCGCCCTGCTCGATCATCCGCGAGGCTTCCGAGGTGGTTCCGGTCAGCCCCGCTTCCTGAATGACCTTGAATACCGGCATGCCTTCGCCGACGGCAATCCGCACTTCGGGAAGGTCGACGGGAATTTCATTTTTCTGAAAGCGCGTCTCAAAATCGGCAAGCGCGTCGATGGCGGCCTTCTGCCCGTGGAAACGGGCCACGAATTCCTGCGCCAGCATGACCTTGACGTCGCGCGGATTGCGCCCGGCCTCGACTTCGGCCCTCAACGCGGCAATCTCGGCCGACTCGCGGAACGAGAGCAGATCGTAGTAGCGCCACATCAGGCTATCGGAGATCGACATGGTTTTGCCGAAGATTTCTTTCGGCGGCTCCGCGATACCGATGTAGTTGCCCAACGATTTGGACATCTTGTTGACGCCGTCCAGCCCTTCGAGCAGCGGCATCATCAGCACGCATTGCGGCGACTGGCCGTAATGCTTTTGCAACTCGCGCCCCATTAGAAGATTGAAACGCTGATCGGTTCCGCCCAATTCGATATCAGCCTTCATCACCACCGAGTCGTAGCCTTGACAAAGTGGATACAAAAATTCGTGAATCGAAATCGGCTGTTCATTTGTATAGCGTTTGGCGAAGTCATCGCGTTCGAGCATGCGCGCCACGGTCTGCTGCGCAGCCAGACGAATCATCCCCGCCGCGCCCATTTCGTTCATCCAGGCCGAGTTGAAGCAGATTTCCGTTTTCTCCGGATCGAGAATCTTGAACACCTGCTCGCGATAAGTCTCGGCATTGGCAAGCACCTGTTCGCGTGACAGGGGCGGACGGGTTGCGTTCTTGCCGCTCGGGTCGCCGATCATGCCGGTGAAATCCCCGATGAGAAACATGACGTGATGCCCAAGTTCCTGAAAATGGCGCAGTTTGTTGAGCAAAACGGTATGCCCGAAATGCAGATCGGGTGCGGTCGGATCGAACCCTGCCTTGACTCGCAGCGCCCGGCCGCTCTTCAACTTCTCGACCAGTTCCGCCTCGATCAGCAACTCTTCGGCCCCGCGCCGGATGAGACTCATCGTGGCTCCGGTTTCTTTCATTCTTTTCTCCAATAAGGTCACACTCGTCTGCCCGCATGCATTGCTAGACTTGGAACAATCTCTCCTGAAGTGAGAGAAAACTTCCCCAACCAAGAGTTTGAAATGCAGACAAGAAAAAGAAAGATTCTAGCCGAATTGCGCTGGAGGCTCGTAGAGCTGCGCTGGTCTTTCGCGAGACTTTTCGGACAAGTCGGCAAAATGAAGCAGTGTCCGAGCGGACTGCGCTGGCAGATGAACGAACTGCGCTGGCGGCTTGCCGGTTTGAACCGGTCGCGGCGCATCAAACACGGCGCTCTTTCGGAGAGTGTGGCCGAACTGCCGTGGCGGTTGCTCGGCAACAAACGAGGTTTGGTTGCTGGCGGTTTCGTGGGGCTTTCCGCGCTTGGCGTTGCCGCCGCAATGGCGATGGTGACGCCGGAAGAACCCGTCGGCATGCAGACCGTCATGGAAAAACTCGCCGTCCTTCCCGAAGAGATTTCCACCCCCGGCCTGCCCTACGTTTACGACGATCATGTCGGCCCCGGCGACACGGTGCAATCCATTTTCCGCCGCCTGGGCATTTCCGACCCGAAAGCCTTGGCCTTCCTCCAGGAAAACCCGGAAGCCGCGCGCGCCATTCAACAACTGCGCAGCGGCCATTCGTTTACTGCTGTCGTCGATCCTTCCGGGCATCTGCTGTCCATGCGCCTGCCAGTCACAAACAACGGCAAATCCGTCGAAATCTCGCGGAACGCGCAGTCGTTCAAGGTTTCCAGCACTTCCGTTGCGTTTGAAAGCGGCACGGAAATGTGTAGCGGAGTCATCAAGAATTCACTCTTTGCCGCAACGGAAGCCGCCGGCCTGCCTGACAGCATCGCCAAGCAGTTGGCCGACCTGTTCGGCACCGAGATCGACTTTCACTCCGATCTGCGCGAAGGCGACAGATTCAGCGTGATTTACAAAACAACGTATGACAAAGGCGCATCCACGCAGGCAGGTCAAATCCTGGCCGCCGAATTCATCAACCAGGGTGTGCGCTATACCGTTTTCCTTCACACCACGGCCGATGGTCAGTCGGATTACTACAAGAGCACGGGCCAGAGTCTGCGCAGTTCCTTCCTGCGTTCCCCGCTCGATTTTTCCAGGGTCACGTCCACTTTCGGCCGCCGCATGCATCCGGTGCTCAGAAGCTGGCTCAACCATAGCGGCGTAGACTTCAGCGCGCCCATCGGAACCCCGGTGCGGGCCACATCGGACGGCGAGGTCAGTTTCATTGGTCGCTACGGCGGCTACGGCAAGTTCATCGTTCTCAAGCACCGGGACAACATCAGCACGGCCTATGGTCATCTGAATACCTTTGCGCCCGGCCTGAGCGTCGGCGAAACCGTCAGGCAGGGTGAAATCATCGGGGAAGTTGGCGTAACGGGACGAACGACGGGACCTCACCTGCATTACGAATTCCGCATCAACGACATCGCGCAAAACCCGATGACGGCAGCGCTGCCGAATCCCGAACCCCTGAAAGGCAAGGAACTCGCTCGTTTCCGTGAAAACACGCGTATGCAGCTTGCCCGGCTGGAATTGCTCAATCACCGCATTGCATCCAGCGAGAACGAAAATGCTGGCAGGCTGTAAGTCAGGGGAAACGCTGATTTGATCCTACTCCGTCCATTCCCTTGATGAGCGGGAATCCAGAACATCCATTTCAACGGCTTTCTGGGTCCCGTTCATCAAGGGGGAGGTGACGCGGTGACTTGAGCGCCTGACGCCCGTATATGCGGCGCGCGTGCCGCCATAGCTTCATATTCACCTTTTGGCCTGCCGTCAGGATGCATTTGCGAGCATGCCGCAAATGCAGGCTACGTCATGGCGTGCGGTTATCAAATTTGTGGAACGCCAGATTTTCCATAGCTGCCCTGCCTTGCCGGGAGTAGGATTTAAATCTTTCCATGACAAGGAGCAATCATGAAAGCAGTTCTGTTTGGCCTATGTGCCGTGCTGACGGCGGGAGTGGCGGGGGCGCAGGCGCCAGTGGATATGAAGCCAGGCCTGTGGGAGATGCGCATTCTGAAGATGGAGCAGGACGGTCAGGACATGCTGGCGATGATGCGTCAGGCGATGGCAAGCGTGCCGCCGGAGCAACGCAAGAAGATGGGGATGAGCGGGAACGACGCGACGGTTACGCGCGTGTGCTACAGCGCGGCGATGGTGAAGGGCGACGACTGGCTGGCCGGGCAAAACGCACAGAAGCAGGGGTGCTCGCCGCCCAAGGTGAACCGTAGCGGCAACCATGGCACGTTCGAGGTGACCTGCAAGGACATGACGAGCAAGGGCGAGTACGTGACGGCGAGCGACCAGATCAGCATGAAGACGGAGACGGCGATGAGCATGGGCGGCAGCAAGCACAAAATCGCACAGGAAATGCAGATGAAGTTTCTGGGCAGCGATTGCGGGGATATCAAGCCACTGGATCAGATTGCGAAAGACATGTCGGCCGGGGCTGCCGCAGGGCAGGGTCAACCAAGGAAATAGCCGCCCTCGCCGCTTTGCGACGGCGCATTTTCATGGCTTGCCCGAGAAATAACGCGCATCCCGGCAAGGAAGCCGCTTTGCTCGCGCGCCGTCGTCATCCAGACTTGGAGAGACGACAATCCGTCCTGCACGTCGCTATCACCATTTTCCATGATTTCCGGCCTTTCCCCCTCCGTCAGCAGCGTAATCCAGACAGCTTCGGCATACGCGAGCCACTGGCGTTCCGATGCGTCCGGAAAAGCCACGGGACAGGAAGAGTCGGATTCGCGCAGCGACAGCCACAACGACGGCGTCTCGCCGGACAAATCCCGTACCGAAGAACTGAGCACAGCCGACCGTCGCCAGGTTGAAGCGCTGAAATCCACGGATCGCGCCGTGCGTGCACATGAAGCCGCACACATGGCCGCAGGCGGCTCTCTGGTGACTTCCGGCGCAAGCTTCAGTTACGAGACCGGCCCGGACGGTCAGCGTTATGCGGTGGCCGGGGAGGTCGGCATCGACACCTCGAAAGGGCGTACACCGGAAGAAACGCTCGTGCGCGCCCAACAAATTCGCGCCGCCGCGCTCGCACCTGCCGACCCTTCCGGCCAGGATCGCGCCGTGGCCGCCGCCGCATCGCAAATGGCCGCCGATGCACGCGCCGAGATCGCCCGCAACAACATGAGCCCGGCGCAGCAGGAACACGGCGCAAGCCGCGGCCCCTCGTTCGAGCAGGCCATCGAACGCAGTCTGAATCCCAACGGGCGGACCGTTGATATTTACGCCTGATATCGTCTGATTTGCTCGCTCACGGCGTATGCGTTAGCCTTATAGTTTTGAGCCGCGTCGGCCTTCTGGTCGAAAACCGTACTCGATTCGTGTTGATTGTGCCCCAATAATGAGCAACCCCCTCCCAAAAACGCCGGAAGAGATCAAAGAAATGCGCACCGCCTGCCGTCTGGCGGCAGAAGTGCTCGATTACATCGAACCCTTCGTTCGGGTCGGCACCACGACTGCCGAACTGGATCGCCTGTGCCGCGAATACATGAAAAAGGTGCAGCAAACGACCTCTGCCACGCTCAACTACGCGCCACCGGGCTATACCCCCTACCCCGCCTCGATCTGCACTTCACTCAACCATCAGGTCTGTCACGGTATTCCGGGTGAAAAATCGCTGAAAAAGGGCGACATCCTCAATATCGACATCACCATCATTTCTCCGACGGGTTTTTATGGCGACACCAGCCGGATGTTCATCGTCGGCGATGCTTCCATTCTCGCCAAACGCCTGTGTCAGGTGACCTACGAATGCATGTGGCTCGGTATCGCCGCCGTGCGGCCCGGCGCGCGCTTGGGAGATATCGGCCACGCCATTCAGCGGCATGCCGAAAACAACGGTTTTTCGGTGGTGCGAGAGTTCTGCGGGCACGGCATCGGACGCAAGTTCCACGAAGAACCGCAAGTGCTGCACTACGGTCAACCGAACACGGGCGTCGAACTCCAGCCCGGCGTGATTTTCACGATCGAGCCGATGATCAACGCCGGCAAGGCGGCCATCTCGGAACTGTCCGACGGCTGGACGATCATCACCCGCGACCGCAGTCTGTCGGCGCAGTGGGAACATACGGTACTGGTCACCGAAGAGGGCGTGGAAGTCCTCTCACTGTCCGCCGCGTGCCCGCTACCGCCCAAACTGGTGACAGGCGCACTCGCCACGTCTACCGCCAGCGCAATCGCCGCGCTCCCCCCGGCTCCCCAGCCATGAGTTGAACGGTTCCCCCCATGACCGCCAATCTGGCCTCGGGATTGAAACGGACGATTGCCGCCGGGCGCAAGCGCGTCGAGACGGGACGCGCCGCCCTGCGCGCCGCCTACGAGGCCAAACCCCTGACCACGCGACTGTTGCACGGACATGCGGCGCTGATCGACGCGGTGATTGCCAAACTCTGGAAAGCCTGCCGCATGCCTGCAAATATGGCGCTGGCGGCGACAGGCGGCTACGGGCGCGGCGAACTGTTTCCGTACTCCGATGTCGATCTGCTGATTCTCCTGCCCGAACCATCCAACGACGAACTGGCAGCCAAACTCTCGGTACTGGTCGGCGCGCTGTGGGACCTGGGGCTTGCCATCGGCCACAGCGTGCGAACCGTCGACGAATGTCTGGAAGCGGCCGAGGCTGACATCACGGTGCAGACCAACCTGCTCGAGTCCCGTCTGCTCACGGGTGACGAAAACCTGTTCCAGCAACTCATGATGCGTTACCGGGCGCAAATCGACGTTCGCAAGTTTTTCCATGCCAAGCTGCTCGAGCGCGATCAACGTTACGCACGCTACAACGGCACCCCTTACGCGCTGGAACCCAACTGCAAGGAAAGTCCCGGCGGCCTGCGCGACTTGCAGTTGCTCGGCTGGATCGCCCGCGCTGCCGGGTTGGGCCACAACTGGCAGGAACTGACCCGCCAACGCATGATTATCGGCAACGAGGCACACGACCTGCGTAGCGGAGAACGCTTCCTGCAACATCTGCGCATCCGCCTGCACTATCTGGCGGGCCGCGCCGAAGACCGCCTGCTGTTCGACTACCAGGAACGCCTTGCCAATGCGATGGGCATCGAAGCCGCTGCTGGCAAGCGCGCTTCGGAAATCATGATGCAGCGTTACTACCTGTCGGCCAAGAAACTCACCCAGATCAACAGCATCCTGCTCCGGAATTACGGCAACGAAATCTTTCCGGAGCGCGAATTCCCGGCCATCATCATCAATGAACATTTCCAGGCGGTGCGCGAACTGCTCGACATCCGCGACGAGGCGGTTTTCCAGCGACATCCCACAGCGCTCTTCGAATGCTTCCTGTTACTGCAACAACGCCCCGAACTCAAGGGCATGACCGCGCGCACCTTGCGCTCGCTCTGGCTCAACCGCACCCAGGTGAACGCTGCGTTTCGCGCCAATCCTGACAACCGCGCAAAGTTTCTCGAAATCCTCCAGCAAAAGCATGGCGTCTCGCATGCCTTGCGCCGGATGAACCAATACGACATTCTTTCGCATTACCTGCCCCCCTGGCGGAAGATCCTGTGCCAGATGCAGTACGACCTGTTCCACGCCTATACCGTGGATCAGCACACGCTTCTGGTACTGCGCAACATGTGCCACTTCACAATGGGCGAATATGCCCATGAGCACCCGCTCATGACCAGCCTGATGCTCGGATTCGAACGCCCCTGGCTGCTCTATATTGCCGCGCTCTTCCACGACATCGCCAAGGGACGCAATGGCGATCATTCGGTTCTGGGCATGGCCGAAGCATACGAATTCTGTGAACTCCATGGGCTGGAAGCCGAAGACACCGACCTGGTCGTCTGGCTGGTGCGCCACCATCTCATGATGTCGCTAACCGCGCAAAAGGAAGACATTTCCGACCCGCAAGTCATCCAGAATTTTGCCCTCGCCGTCGGCGACGAGCGGCGGCTCACGGCGCTGTATCTCCTCACCCACGCCGACATTCGCGGAACCAGTCCAAAAGTCTGGAACAGTTGGAAAAGCAGATTGTTCCAGGATCTCTTCCTCGCCGCGCAGCGCATGTTGCGCGGAGCCTCGCCGCAACAGGCGCTGCGACAGGACGAACGTATCGGTGAAGCCCGCCATCTTCTGCGCTCCCATGGCCTGCGCACCGGCGCCGAAGATGCCCTGTGGTCACAGCTCGATACGGTCTACTTCATGCGGCACTCGTCCGACGAAATCGCCTGGCATGCGCAGACGCTTCACTCCCAGGCGGAATCCTCTGATCCAGTCGTCAAGGCGCGAGTGCTGGAGGACAACAGCGGCATCCAGGTCATGGTGTATACGCTGGATCAAAAGGATCTGTTCATGCGCCTGACCGGATTTTTCTGCCGCATGGGCCTCTCCATTCTGGACGCCAAGGTGCACACCACCCGCCACGGCCGCGCGCTCGACAGCTTCACCATGCAAAGCATTGAAAACAGCGACGACGAACACTACCGCGACATCCTCTCCCGGATCGAACACGAACTGACGCTCGTTCTGCAAAACCCTTCAATGCTCGTGCGCCCCCCGACGGTTCGCCTCTCGCGTCAGGTCCGGCACTTCCCGATCACGCCCGACGTCAAACTGCGCGCCGACGAAGCGGGCCGCCGCCATATCCTGTCGATCACCGCAGCGGATCGTCCCGGCCTGTTGTTCGACGTTGCCGAAGTGTTGGCCGCGCACGGCATCAATGTTGAAACCGCCAGGATCGCCACCCTCGGCGAACGCGTGGAAGACAGTTTTCTTCTCACCGGCGCTGAGTTGATACAGGATGCACGCGCCATCAAGATCGAGCGGGAACTGCTGGAACGGCTCCAGCTTTAGGGCGGTTTTGATTCAAATGCTTACATTTTTCGCTGCATACCCCCATCCCGGCCTTCCCCCGCAAGCGGGGGAAGGAGTCTGATTCAGTGCTTGCCGCCCAGACGATCTACCAGCGCGTAGGCCAGGCCCGTGAGCAGGAACGTCACATGGATGGCGACCATCCAGTACAAGTTGCCATCCTTGAGCTGGTGGGCGCTGTCCTGACTGATTTGTATGAATTCCTTGAGCAATTCGATCCCGGAAATCGCCACCATCGAGCCAATCAGCTTGATCTTGAGATCAGAAAATCCGATCTGCCCCATCCAGTCCGGACGATCCGGATGGTCGCGCAGGTCGCACATCCTGGAGACGAAATTCTCGTACCCGCTGAACATGACGATGATCAGCAGATTCATGATGAGCGCCACATCGACCAGCGACAACACACTGATGATCATCTCGCCGCTGGTGGCCGTGAGCAGCCCCGAGAACAGGGAATAGGTCTCCTTGCCGAACTTGACAAGCAGCGCCAGCATTGCCAGCACCAACCCAAAATAGACCGGGGCCATCAGCCAGCGGCTGGTGAAAAGAAAATGCTCAAAGCGGGTTTCGAGTTTTTTCATCGCCGTCCTCTCCGATCCGTTCTGCTCAGTCATATCCCGCCATCCTGCCGACACAAACAGGCAAGCACATTGCGCACCTGTGTCATCGCTTGTTGCAACACCTGTTCGACCCGGCCGAAATGAATGCTTTGCGCGCTCGTTCCACGGCCTGCGGCGTAGTTGGCCACCACGTTGATCGCAGCATAAGGCAGTTCCAGTTCGCGTGCGAGCGCCGCCTCGGGCATGCCGGTCATTCCGACCACATCCGCTCCGTCGCGCTCGAAACGGTCGATTTCAGCCGCCGTCTCCAGCCGCGGGCCTTGCGTCGCTGCGTAGACCGCGCCGTCGATCGCCTCTTCGCCTGCCTCACGCGCCGCACCGAGAATCCGGCGGCGCACCCCCTCATCGTAAGGATGGGTAAAGTCGATATGACGCACCAGCGCATCGAGACCATCGAAGAAAGTTTGCGCCCGACCCCATGTGTAATCCAGGATCTGATCCGGCACGACCAGCGCGCCCGGCACGCAATCCGGCCGGATGCCGCCGACCGAGGCCACCGAAACGATGTTTTCCGCCCCGGCATCTTTCAGCGCCCAGAGATTGGCGCGATAGTTGACCCGATGTGGCGGAATGGTGTGCCCATAGCCATGCCGCGCCAGAAAAACCACCTCGTTCCCGGACAGCCTGCCAAACACCAGCGCCCCCGAAGGTTCTCCATAAGGCGTGCGCGCCACCTCGCGCCGCAGCACTTCGAGCGTGGATAACTGGGTCAGTCCCGACCCTCCGATGATCGCAAGCAAGATTTCGACTCCTTCGTAGCCCCGGACGCATCGCCGGAGAGAACTATTTATGATAGCACGGCACTTGTCTCTGCTAAAATGTTAGGTTTCCTCGCGTTTTTATCTCTATGTCCCGCTCCATTCGCAATATCGCCATCATCGCTCACGTCGATCACGGCAAAACCACCCTGGTCGACCAGCTTCTTCGCCAATCCGGCACTTTCCGCGACAACCAGCAGGTTGCCGAACGGGTCATGGATTCGGGAGACATCGAAAAAGAGCGCGGCATCACCATCCTGTCGAAAAACTGCGCAATACGGTACGGCGACACCCACATCAACATCGTCGACACGCCGGGACACGCGGATTTCGGCGGCGAAGTCGAGCGTGTGCTCTCGATGGTCGATAGCGTACTGCTGCTCGTCGACGCCCAGGAAGGGCCGATGCCGCAGACGCGTTTCGTCACCCGCAAGGCGCTTGCCCGGGGATTGCGGCCCATCGTCGTCGTCAACAAGATCGACCGTCCCGGCGCGCGCCCGGACTGGGTCGTCAACCACACATTCGATCTCTTCGACAAACTTGGCGCGACCGAGGAACAGCTCGATTTCCCGGTCGTTTACGCCTCCGCCCTGAACGGCTACGCGTTTCTGCACCCCGGAGACGAACAAAAGGACATGCGTCCCCTGTTCGAAGCCATCCTCAAGCACGTCCCGCCCCCCGCAATCGACCTCGACGGGCCGCTGCAACTCCAGATCTGCTCGCTCGACTATTCGACCTACATGGGTCAGCTCGGCATTGGCCGCATCACGCGCGGACGCATTCGCCACAACCAGGAAGTCGCCGTGATGTATGGCGACGAGAATCGGGGCAAAGGCAAGGTCAGCCAGATACTGACCTTCCAGGGACTCGAACGCCAACCCGCAGAAGTCGCCGAAGCGGGCGACATCGTGCTCGTCGCCGGCATCGACCAGATCAACATCGGCATCACCCTGTGCGATCCGGAAGCCCCCGAGGGGCTGCAACCGATTGCCGTGGATGAACCCACGCTCACCATGAGCTTCATGGTCAACACTTCACCGCTGGCCGGGCGCGACGGCAAATATGTCACCAGCCGCCAGATACGCGAACGGCTGGAAAAGGAACTGCTCAAGAACGTTGCCCTGCGGGTCGATTTCACCGAAGACACCGACGTGTTCGACGTCTCGGGCCGGGGCGAACTGCATCTGACCATTCTGCTCGAAAACATGCGCCGCGAAGGGTTTGAACTGGCCGTCGGACGTCCCCGCGTCGTCTACAAGGATATCGACGGGGTGAAGAGCGAGCCTTACGAACTGCTTACCGTCGACGTGGAAGTCGATCATCAGGGCGGCATCATGGAAGAACTCGGCGGCCGCCGGGGAGAACTGCAAGACATGCAGCCCGACGGCAAGGGCCGCGTGCGGCTCGAATACCGGATTCCGGCGCGCGGACTCATCGGCTTTCAGGGCGAATTTCTCACCCTCACCCGCGGCACGGGCATTGCCAGCCATGTCTTCGACGATTACGGCCCGCTTGCGGGCAGCATCTCCGAACGCAGAAACGGCGTGCTCATCTCTCAAAATGACGGCGCGGCGGTTGCCTACGCGCTCTGGAACCTGCAAGACCGGGGACGCATGTTCGTCAGTCCGGGGGAGACGCTCTACGAAGGCATGATCATCGGCGTGCACAGCCGCGACAACGATCTCGTCGTTAACCCCATCAAGGGCAAACAACTCACCAACATCCGCGCATCGGGCAAGGACGAGGCGGTCAACCTCACCCCGCCGATTACGCTCACGCTGGAATCGGCGGTAGAATTCATCGCCGACGATGAACTCGTGGAAATCACCCCGAAGAACATCCGGTTACGCAAGCGCTATCTGAAGGAAACCGATCGCCGCCGGGCGGCTCGCGCGGAGGCGGTGTAGGCAGATCACCGGGCAAGGCGCCCGGTATCATCTGAAACCCCCTTCACGCGTCGTGCAACTGGTATTTCTGAATCAGGCGATAGGCATGGCGTTCACTGATGCCGAGCGCACTCGCAGCTTTCTGGCGGTTGCCGCCGTACTTGGTGAGTAGTTTGCCGAAGTAGTCACGCTCGATGTCTTCGAGCGTGGGTTCGTGCTCGTATTGCAGGGTCGTGCCGCCACTGCCGTTCCCTGTGCCGGGAATGAAGGCGAGGTGCTCCGGCAGGATTTTGGTGGCCGCGCGCGAGAGGATGAAACCGCGCTCGACGACGTTTCGCAATTCACGCACATTGCCCGGCCAGTCGTAGGCCAACAGTCGCCTGAGGGTTTCGGGGGCCAGTTCCTTGGGTTCGGTTTTGCGGAAACCGTCCAGAAAGTGCTGCGCCAGCGCAGGAATATCTTCGCGCCGCTCGCGTAGCGGCGGCAGTGCAATGATGAAGCTCGACAGCCGGTAGTACAAATCGCTGCGGAAACTGCCGTCGCGGCTCATATCCAGCAGATTGCGGTTGGTGGCGACGACGAAGCGCACATCGGCGCGCAGGGTCTTGGTGCCGCCAAGCCGACGGAAAGTGCCGGTTTCAATGACGCGCAACAGCTTGGCCTGAATCGACGGAGGAATTTCTCCGATTTCGTCGAGAAACAGAGTGCCGTCGGCCGCTTCTTCGATCAGCCCCTTTTTTTGTTGGTCGGCGCCGGTAAAGGCGCCGCGTTCATGACCGAAAAGCTCGGACTCGAAAAGCTGCTCTTGCAAGCCGCAGCTATCGACCGTTACCAGCGGCCCTTCGGCGCGGGTGCTACGTTCGTGAACGGCGCGGGCAACCATTTCCTTGCCGGTGCCGCTTTCACCCTGGATCAGTACGGTAACGCCAGTCGGCGCAACCGCGTCGATCAGACCGTGGACTTCGCGCATGGCCTTGCTGTTTCCGACCAGCGATCCCTGCCGCTGACTGACACGCCTGCGGTAGTGCTGCAAGGTCTGACGTAGCGCGGCAGTCTCAAGCGTGCGTCGCACGGTGAGTTCGAGTTCGGCGAGGTCGATCGGTTTGGTCAGGTACTCGCTGGCGCCGTGCTGGATCATGCTGACCGCGTTGCGAATCGAACCGAATCCGGTCAGCACGATGACCGGACATTGTGACGAGAGCAGCGGCAGCAGACGTTCGCAGTCGGCATCGGGCAGACGAAAATCGAGCAGAATCAGGTCGGGTTCGTGCACGGCGAGCAGCTTTTCCGCTTCCTGCCACGAACCGGCGCTTTTCGACGCCAGCCCCATACGTTCGAGGTTTTTCGCCAGTAACGCGTTGAAGACCCGATCATCGTCGATTACGAGAACTGTTTTTTTCACGTCGAGGACTGTCGCAAGGAGATTATCCGTAGGAGGAAGGCAAGGCGAAATCCGTCGCTTCGCCCACTGCCTGACCGATGAAAGGCAAGCGAATGCTGAAGCGGGTTCCCCGGCCTGGAACGCTATCGACTTCGATAGTACCGTGATAGCGGTTGACGGTGGAGCGCACGATCGAGAGTCCCAGTCCGGTACCCAGTTCGCCATCGGCGCGCTGGCTGTAGAAGGGCTGGAAAATACGGGAAAGGTTTTCCGGCGAGATACCGACGCCAGTGTCGGCAATTTCGATCAGTACATGGTCGCCCTCGATACGGCTACGCAGATGAACCTTGCCGCCTTTGGGCATGGCGTGGTGGGCGTTTTGCACCATGTTGAAGATCATCATCCGCAATTCGCTGGGATCGGCATGAACCAGGGGGGACTCCGGCGCAAGCTCTTCGATCTGTTCAATATTGCCGGCCAGCGCATCATGGCTGAGAAGCATGGCCGCATCGTGCATCGCGTGGTTGACGTCGACACTTTGCAGAACTTCGCTGGGATGCCGACAAAGCAATAGCAACCGGCGCGTGACTTCGATGCAGCGGTCGATTTCTCCGTCGACCATGCCCAGGCAGTCCTGCAATTCGCCTTGATCGAGGGCGTTTTCGTCGGCGCTGCGGGTCAGACTTTGTACCGCCAGCCGCACCGAAGCCAGCGGATTATGGATTTCGTGCGCAATGCCGGCGGCGAGCATGCCGATTTCCGAAAGCCGTTGTTCCTGCGAGTATCTGGCCAGGGTCGACAAGTCGCGGAGCAGTTCGACGACACAGGGACTCTTGCCCTCCGGGCTTTCCAGCATGATGCGCGAGGCGACGGTTTCGACGGCGACTTCGCTGCCGTCGCGGCGGAGCATTCGCTGTTCGTATTTGAGTACGGGTTGCCCGTCATTGAGGGCATACAGCGGGCACAGCATCAGCGTCGGCGGACAGGGTTCATCGAGCGCATGGCCGCTGTGGTAGCACTTTTGCTCCAGGGCGATTTCCCGGCTCAGACCGAGGAGTTTGCAGTAGGCGTCGTTGACGGCGAGGATGCGGTGATCCAGGCTGATGACGCGCACTGCGTCAGGCAGGCTGTCGAGCAGGCTGCGCAGGTAATGCTGCTGGGCGTGCAGTTCGCCATAGGTGGTTTCGAGGTTGGCCGCCATGCGGTTGAAAGCCTGCCCGAGTTGCGCCAGTTCGTCGTCGTCGCGCACGAGTACGCGCGTCCCGTGATCGCCTTCACTGAGGCGGTGGGCAGCGTCGGCCAGCGCATCGACCGGCGTAATCACATAGCGGTGTAGCGCACGATAGCCGACAACGCAGGCAAGGAGCATGACCAGCGCCGCGCCTGCCGTCAGCCCCAGCGCGCTATTGCGCGCCTGGGTGTGTATGGTCCGGCCGTCGTAATCGACGACCAGCACGCCGTTGAGCGGATGAGCGTCGAGCGCGCCGTGACAGCCGGTACAGGCCGCCCGGTTGAAAACGGGTTTGATCGAGCGCAATACTTCCTGGCCACTGTCAATGACGACGAACTGAGCCGATCCGGCATTGGGCAGATCGTTCGGCATCTGAAAACGCTGTCCGGTAAATCGCGGGTCGGAGGCAAACCGGATGGTTCCGGCAGGGTTGAGGATGCGCACACCGAGAATGTCCGGCTGCTGCCCGAGCCGGGCGATGATCTGTTGCAGACCGGGTACGTCACGCTTGAGCATGGCGTTTTCGAGCGTGGTTTCGAGCAGGCGGTTGACCTGCATCGAGGCAACGATGCGCTCTTGTTCGAGTTGACCACGGTAAATCGGAAAGAACGCCAGCAACAGCAAAGCAGACGCCAGCGCCGCAGCGGCCAGCATGGCCAGCATGATCTTGCGCCGTAGCCGGGCTGCCCACCAGCCGCCCAGCCGACGCAGCGTTGGCATCGGGCGGGACGGAGCGCGGATATTTTCGGTGGAGACGGACATGGCGTGACAGTTCTCACCATAGTGGGCATTGCAGATTCAGGCAATAGCCAACCCTATGGAAGAACGGGCGGCGGACACGGGGCATCGGAGAGTTCCGCCAGAGTAGCACGCAAGGCATGCAGATAGTCTGCGGTCAACATACCGATTGCCGCATAAAACGGCGTGGCCGCACGGCTGGCAACGCGCTCGGCAAAGCGGTCGATCCACAGCAGCAGGTGCGCATCGAGAAAATCCGCCGCCGGGCGTAGCGCGGCATCGTCGGCAGCCTGATTGCATAAATGACCCAGAAATTGCAGTTGCAGACTGAGATTGTCATCCTGACGTTTGCGCCAGTCGCCCGCGCCCAGTTCATATTTGAAATACCACTCGCGTACCGCGAACATCGGCTCCTGGCGTTCCAGCCCATCTTCGTCCAGCCAGGCTGATTCGTTGGGCGAAGCGCGGTAGCGGCCAGTGAGGTAAATGGCGGCGTAGTCGGCGGCAAGTTCGTCGAGCGAGGCGCTAAAGGTAGAGTCCTTATTCTCCACGGTTCGCGCCATCAGCATCCGCGCTTCCGCTCCTTCGCGGGTGACTGGCGGAAGCGCCAGACAATTGGGAAACTCCGCAGCCCTGAGCGACGCAAGGATACCGGCATTGAGCTCAACACCGTGCAGACAGGCAAACACGAAAAGGTCATCCGCTACCATGCCGCGCCATGACGCAACGCTCGGTGAGGTCGCCAGGATGGCGTCGGGAACAGCAACACCGGCCGAAACAAGCGTGTCGGTGGAAGCGGATTGGTCGATCAGCATCGCAGGCTCGATTCAGATCGTGTCGACCCGGCCTTCGCTGTGCGGCACGAAGACGATCGACGGATTGGTCAGTTCCGGATTGGCGAAGTTCTTCACCGCGCGCACAACCTTGTCGTTCGGGCCGACCGCCTTGGTCGGATGCTTCCCGGCGCGAAGCTGGTCGATCGGGCCGATGTCGAGCACGCGCATCATGCAGGCCTGCACGCAGTAAGGCGTGCGGCCCGCCTCGATTTCATCGACGCACATGTTGCATTTCTTGACGATGTTCTCGGCCGGGTCGTACTGGGGCGCACCGTAAGGGCAAGCCGCCTCGCAACGCCGGCAACCGATGCACAGGGTGCTGTCGATGTCGACAATGCCGTCCTTGGCGCGCTTCCAGATCGCGCCGGTGGGACAAGTCGGCAGGCAGGCCGGTTCGGCGCAATGGTTGCACGAAATGTTGACCTTGTAGGCGAACACGTCGGGATAGCTGCCGCCTTCGATATACATGACGCGGCGCAGGCGCGGCCCCGCCGCCAGGCCGTTTTTGTCCTTGCATGCAATTTCACAGGCGCGGCAACCGATGCAGTCCACGTTGTGGTGTACGAAACCAAGCTGCATTTTCGGAACGACGGGGACATACACTTCCTTCTTGCGCGGTTTCACCGCCTCCTCGACGGGCGCCTTTTTATCTTCACCGACAGAGTTCGTCATGGTGTCATTTCCTTACTCAATGATCGCCGCGGCGGAAGATGTGACTGCGCGCAGTGGCGAGTTGATCCCAGCCGGGGCGGTGTGCAAGATCGGTTTTCCTGATGTTGCAGAGCACCGTGTTGTAGGCAAATGCGCCCGCCGGACTTGGATCGTCCTTGGTCAGAAAGTCCGGGTTGCCGGCACGGTCAACCGACTTGTTGTCGAGATCCATCCACGCGCCCTCGTGCAGCACCAGCACGCCGGGCATGCAGCGTTCGGTCACGTAAACCGGCACGACCACGCGGCCGCGATCGTTCCATAGCTCCACGGTGTCGCCCATCGCAATACCCAGACGGGCGGCGTCGGCGGCGTTGATGGTCACCTCCTGCGTGTAGGTTTCGCGCAGCCAGGGGATGTTGTGGAAAATGCTGTGCGTGCGCCAACGCGGGTGCGGGCTGATGAGGTGGAACGGATACTCCTTCGTCTTCGGGTGGTTGAGCGACTCCCACGGTTCGATCCACTTGGGAATGTAGGGTATCTCGTAGCCGTACTGGGTTTTCGTCCAGTCTTTGACCCCGGCCAGCCAGCCCGACAGGATTTCGATCTTGCCCGAGTTGGTCGGAAACGGTTCGCCATTTTCGATCTGCTCGCGGAAGGCCACATGCGGCTCTTTGAGTTCAAATTTGTAGACGCCGCGCTTTTTGAACTCCTCCCACGGCATCGTTACACCCTGATGACCCATCACCCGCTCTTCCCACCATTCGCGCAGGTACTGCTCATCCACCGCATCGTCGTTTTCGAAATAGTCCCGCGTGGCCTTGGGGTTGTATTTCTCGCCAAAACCCAGGCGATAGGCCAGTTCGGTAAAGACCTGGAAATCGGTTTTGGATTCGCCCAGCGGTTGAATGACCTTGGGTCGATGGATGTAGTAGTGCCCCTTGTACCAGGGCAATGCAACGTCGTGGCGCTCAAAGTGCGTAGCAATCGGAAACAGCACGTCGGCCCACAGCCCCGAAGGCGTAATCGTCGAATCATTGCAGACGACGAAGTCCAGCTTTTTGACGGCCTGGATTTCCTTGTTGATGTTGGTGAGTTGGTTGAACCAGTCCGAGCCGTGCCACCAGATAGCGCGGATATTGGGAATCATGCCGTCCAGTTCGTCGTTGCGCGGCCACAGGCCGACTTCTTCGCGCTTGACGTTCGGGTAATTGAGCACGCAGTGCGCCCAGCGGTCGGATTTGATCGAACCCCACCAGACGTTTGCGTAGTCGTCGTAGGGATAAGCGGTCGCCTCGGTGTGAAAGGCCTTGCCCACGCCTTCGGCGCTACCGCCCAGGATGCCGATGTTGCCGGTCATCGCCTGCACGGCGGCGGCCATGCGGTTGTACTGCTCGCCCCAAGCGTTGCGCCCCGGCGCCCACGAGGCTTTCAGCGCCGCGGGTTTGGTGCGCGCGTACAGGTCGGCCAGTTTTTTGATGTCCTCGGCCTTGACGCCGCAAATCTGCGCGGCCCACTCGGGCGTCTTGGGCGTGCCGTCGTATTTTCCGAGGATGTAATCCTTGAAATTCTCCTTGTCCTGCGCCCACTCAGGCATCGTCCCGGCGTCCATGCCCTGACAGAAGCGGTCGATGAACTTTTGATCCTGGAGGTTGTTGGCGAAGATGTAATGCGCCATGCCAGCCAGCATCGCCGCGTCGGTGTTCGGGCGGATTGGAATCCACCAGGCGTCATAGGCGGCGGCCGAGTCGGTGTATTGCGGATCGACCAGCACAAATTTGCAGCCGCGCTGTTTCGCGAGCCGCATGTAATAGAAGGTGTTGCCGCCGTGAAAAGTGTAGGCCGGATTCCAGCCCCACATGATGATGAGCTTGGAATGCGCGAAGGCATCGTCCTCATTGCCGTCCTGAATGGTGCCGAAGGTGACGCGCGAGCTGAAGGTGGTGCCCTGGTAGGACGGCACCGACCACGAATTGGTACGGCAGCCAAAAATGCCCAGAAAGCGTGCGAGCAACCCTTCGATCTGGTCGGATTTATGCAGCACGCCGTAGGACGCGCCGGCATAGGATTGGTCGAGGATCGCGGTTGGCCCGTATTTCTGCTTCAACTCCTGCATCTTGCCCGCAACGAGATCGAGCGCCTCGTTCCACGATGCACGCTTGAACTTGCCCTCGCCGCGCGCGCCGACGCGGATCATTGGATAGAGCAGGCGCTCCTGCGAATACAGCCGCGCCCGGTAGGAGCGCCCGCGCAGACAGGCGCGCAGTTGCGGCAACGCTTCGGTGTCGAGACCGAACTTGCCGCCAGCCTGATAAGCGCCGTTGTCGGTCGAGAGCCGGACGATGACATCGCCCTTCTTGTGCGCGACCAGCATGTGACGCGAGCCGCAGTTGTGCGCACAGGAAGTCACGACCGTCTGCAAATCATCGTCACGCAGATAAGGCTCGTAGGCGAAAGCCCGGGTCAGACGCGGCAGGGCAACCAGCCCGGTCGCTCCCAGCGCCGAGGCGGCCAGGATCGCTTTCAGGAAGCCGCGGCGAGTCATCGTCGCCGGGTCGGGGCCGCGCTTGAGCCAGTCGATGATGCCTTCTTCGTTCATGAGAGGATGGATGGAGAGGCTCACGGTTGTTTGCTCCCGCGTGGTTCGCTGATGATTTTGGCCAAAAATCGGGTTTCCGATTGCGTAGGCCGGTTCCTGGCCCAATCAGGAATCTCCTCCCCCATGCCTTCCCACGCATGGCGCGGGTAGGGGAAGCTGATCCGATACCATTGCCGCCCGCCATGGCAGCCGTAACAAACATCGCCGCCCTTTTCTGTGGCCAGCTTCTCGATGGCTTCGGGTTTCAGGAAATTGACCTGATGGCGCGACGTGCGAATGGTTGCGTGACAGATCAGGCAGTTGTTCTGCATCGACTCCCGGATTTCGGGCCAGGACTGTTGCATTCCCATGATCTCATTGGGGTGCTTGCCGTGGCACATCAGACAGGTATCCGGATTGATGTTCTTGCGCAGCACATGCGCGGTATTGCGCACGTCGGGGGGATTCACCGCCCGATCACGCGGATTGCTCCCCTGGTGACAGGTGATGCACTTCAGTTGCATGACCTCTTTGGCATAAGGCGATTCGATATGCCGCCAGTGGAAGGTGGCCTGATCACCCTCGTAAGTATCGAGCGTCTGATACCAGGCCAGTGAACTCGCCGCCTCGACTCCGGCTGTCGATTCCTTGCGTACCGAGTTTGCGAGAACTTCCTGATGACAGGACAAGCATTTCTCGTCACTCGCAGTATTGATCGCCGGTTTGAAGTGCACCGGATCCCAACGCGCCCGCTCGTAGTCGACACCCTTGGCATGCGCCGCCGGTTGCAGGGCATCCTGAACATCCCGCCGCAGAAACGCCACAACAGCAACGATGCAGACGATGCCGAGTAGCAAAATCACTCTTTTGTGATACTGCATGGCAATTCCATTCATTGAGCATTAAAAAAAAGGGGGATGAATCCCCCTTTTCGCTGATACGGTTACTTTTTCTTCTTGTCACTCTTATGTTGACCGGACATGCCGGACATGCCTTCCTGACCGGACATACCCTTCTGACCGCTCATACCGGACATGCCTTCCTGACCGGACATACCCTTCTGGCCACTCATGCCGGACATGCCTTCCTGACCGGACATACCCTTCTGGCCACTCATG
>Ga0209628_10000668_pt1 | contig 21224 bp, 23 predicted proteins | sample TergutCu122P4_FD_187285 | JGI IMG/M metagenome (GOLD analysis project Ga0209628, IMG submission 187285) | Cubitermes ugandensis P4 segment gut microbial communities from Kakamega Forest, Kenya - Cu122 P4 (SPAdes) (version 2) | ecosystem: Host-associated > Arthropoda: Insects > Digestive system...
CGGTTTGTTCGATTTTTTGGTAATGTTGGTCGGCTTGCAGTGCAAATCCAAATCCATCTGCGCCGATAACTGCTCCGGCGTGAATGATGCAGTGGTTGCCAACAACGGTGTCTTCATATATTTTTACGCCGTAATGAATGGTAGTATGGTGTCCTATATTGCTTCCGGCGCCAATAACGGTATGGGGATAAATTGCTGTATGGTTGCCGATGGTTACACCTGATTCGATTAATGTAAAGTCGCCGATGTAAACGTTTTCACCGATGACGGCATCAGGAGCGACGAATGCCTGTCCGGAAATGCCTGTTCGACGTGGCTTTAGGGATTGGTAGAGTGCAAGTATTTGTACAAATGCAGAGCGGGGGTCGTCAACGCGGACAAATGTAGTGCAAGGAGTATGGTCTGGTTTAAAGTCATTATTTACAACAGTAATGGTAGCAGGGGCTGTGTAGAGAAACGATTCAAATTTTTTATCTGCCAAAAAGGTAATGGCGCCTTGCGTTCCTTCTTCTATTTTAGCGAGTTTGGAAACAGACACTTTGGGGTCTCCTTCTATTTCCCCTCCGATGGCTGCAGCGATTTGTTCTGCTGTAAAATTCATGTAAACATATTTTTATTCAGCACTTTTTTCGGCTTCTACTTCCGTTTCGGCAAGGTGTTTATCCACCAAAATACGTCCGCAAAATTCACATACAATAATCTTTTTGTAATTAGTGATATCTAACTGATGTTGTGGTGGTATTTTGTTGAAACAACCAGCGCAGGCGTTCCGTTCTATGGTAACGACGGCTAATCCGTTACGCACGCTTTTACGGATACGATTGTAGGCTGTAAGTAAACGCTCTTCTATGTTTTCTTTGCAATGTTCCGATTCTTTCAACAACTTTTTCTCTTCGATGGCTGTTTCGGAAGAAATTTCGTTTAATTCAACGCGTTTTACCTTGATGTCTTTTTCTCTTTCTTCTAAATCAACTTTATTTTGTTCGATTTGCAGGTTATTCATCTCTATCTGCACGTGAGATTCTTTGATTTTCTTTTCGGCAAGTTGAACTTCTAGTTCTTGAAATTCAATCTCTTTTGTCAATGAGTCGTATTCGCGGTTGTTGCGAACGTTCATCAGTTGTTCGTTGTATTTTTTTACTAATGCCTGATTCGCTTTTATTGTTGCCTTGTACTCGTCAATTTTTTTTGTGAGTTCTTTGTTGTTGAGTTCGATGTTTTCTTTTCGGGTTTTCAACATGGCGATTTCATCTTCAAGGTCTTGTACTTCAAGAGGAAGTTCGCCTCTGATGATTCTGATTTTATCAATTTTTGTGTCAATTTGTTGAAGATGATACAATAATTTTAATTTGTCTTCGATAGATAACGCCGCAACATCGGCATTTTCTTGTTGCATTTTGACTTCTGCTGTAGTTGCTTTTTTTGCCATAACTCTTTTTATATTAAATATTTAACCGCATTCGTACTGTGTACTGAAATTTGAGCCGCAAAGTTACTAAAATTTTGGTTTAAAATGTGCAGTAAAAGTGCAGAAGTAAATTGTTCTGTTTCATAATGTCCTGCGTCAACCAACAGCATTTTTTTATCGGGAATGAAAAAGTCGTGATATTTGATGTCGGCAGTAACAAAGACATCGGCTTTTTGCTCTAAGGCTGAACGGATTAGGAAACTACCGGCGCCTCCGCACAACGCCACTTTTTTTACCGTTGTTCCGGTAAAAACGGAATGACGCAGCACGGGTATGTTTAAAATTTGTTTTAATCTGAGTAGAAAATCTTTTTCGTTCATCGGTTCGGGCAAGATACCGATGATACCGCTACCAATTTTCCCGTTCGTGTTTTCCAACTGATACAAGTCGTAAGCAGGTTCCTCGTATGGATGTGCTGCAACAAGGGCTTTCACAACCTGACGACTTAGGTAAGACGGAAAGACAGTCTCTATTCGTCGCTCTTTTTCGGTATGACACTTTCCTGTTTCACCCACAAAAGGATGGGCATGGTCGTTAGCACGAAATGTCCCTTCGCCTTCAACCGAAAAACTGCAATTGTCGTAATTACCGATACAGCCAGCCCCTGCTGAAAAAAAGGCTTCACGTACTTTATTAGCATGTTCTTTGGGAACAAAAGTAACAAGTTTCGACAACTGATGCGACTGCGGGGATAAAACAGTCATTTCTTTTATCCCTATTTTTATTGCTAACATTTGGTTCACTCCTTCCGACGAATTATCAAGATTGGTATGCGCAGCATAAACGGCGATATGGTTCGCAATGGCTTGTTGGATGATTCTTCCTGTTGGGTCTTGACTGTTTATCTTTTTTATTCCGCTGAAAATCAAAGGATGATGCGTGATGATAAGATTGAAATTGCCGTCAATGGCTTCCTGCATGACGGCTTCGGTCAGTTCTAAGGCAATAAGAACGCTTTTTACTGTAGTATCTTCATCGCCAATTAGTAAACCCACATTGTCCCACTCTTCGGCATAAGTGAGCGGAGCAATTTTTTCGATGACTTGAATGATGTTTTTGATAGTCATAAATGATTCAATTAATTATGGGCAAATGTACGAATAATAATGAATTGAATCTTGGGATCAAACAAAAATCCCATAAATAAATGTATCTTTGCATTATTTTAAGTAATGGCATGAAATATGTAATATGGTTTTTATAAAGAATTTAATATTGATAACAATGAAACAATTTTTATTATGTATGTTGCTTGCGGGCTTAATGATGCCTGCCATGGCACAGGGAAAATTTCCGTTAACAATGCACACAGTGCATGTGAGTGAAACAGCAGATTTGGGAATCTCATCGCCGCAATTGACTCCATCCGTAAACCCAACTCCAAAAGGAGCATTACTCATCAATCGGAAAGCGTCGCTTGTTGATGTTGGTTTATGGACATATTCCGGAATTTCGCAGAGTTATGACCGTCAATCTCAAGGTTCTGTGTATCCTATGACACAACGGCATAGCGATGGCTTTATCGGCTCTACGTGGACAAATGAGGATAACCCTCCATTTTCCGGAAGCAGTACCCCGAAAAGAGGAGTAGGTTATTCTTATTCAACAAATGGCGGTTTGACTTGGAGCGCACAGGAAAACAGAGTGGGCGGAATACCGGTATATTGGCCCTCGTATGCACAGTGGGGAGCAAACGGTGAAGCCATTCTTGCGCGAAGCGCCGATACTTACACTCATGGCGGAGTTCAAATACAAAATGGTCTCGTATTGATGACACGTCCGAATAAAGGAACAGGAAATTGGACAATCACACCGGTTCCATATCCGGCAGGGACTTCTCCGGGAGCAGGTTATGTTATGGCATGGGCGCGGATGACTACCAGCGGAGATAATCATCAATATATTCATATCATGTCGCCCATGAGTACGCCTGACTCAAAATATCCTACATATTATTATAGAACGCAAAATGGAGGCAATACTTGGGATGTTCAGGGACAATTAGTCCCTGCAATGGTAGGAGAAGTATGGTCAGAGTATTGTTTTTATACTGATGGTATTAATTTTGCAGTTAAGGGAAATACCGTTGCGTGTTCTTTTATAGACTTTGGAAATCATGGATATGTGTTAAGGTCGCTTGATAATGGTAACACATGGGAAAGTATTAAATTTTTCGATTCTCCTGTTCGAGGAGACTTAACACCGGCAAATTATAGTGACACCGTTTTTATCCCATCGCAAGGATGTATTGTCATAGATAACAATGGAAAAATTCATGTTGCTTTTTCGGCAATAATGGCAATTAATTCTGATTATGCAGGAAATATTAATTACTTTACAGGTGTAATATCATCTTTTCTCTCTTATTGGAATGAAGATATGGGTCAAATTGACGGAGCAACCGAATTTGTTAAACACAAAATATATCCATTGTTATATAATTATTTCGATTGGAGTCAATACTGCGACTTTTATGTGATTTCTACCTATCCGAAATGGCCCGTCGTCGGATATTTCACTCCGATAAATGATGACCACTGTATTGAATTAGATTACTATGATATACAGTGGGCAGGAACTAGTTACAATCAGGCAGGAATGTTTTCTTTTCCTCAAATGACATTTGACAATGAAAATAGAGTTCGTTTATCTTATTTAGGAGTGTTAGATAATGGATATGATGGTAATGATCATTGGTACCGTCATCCGTTTTATACTATTTCTTATAATGACGGACAGACATGGACAAAAACTGAGTATCTCGTGAATAATCTTGATTATATTGATAGAGAATTTGCTTACTTGACATCGGCAGGTTTTGATGGTAACAAAATGTATTTAATGGCACAAACTGATGACATGGCAGGTACTTATATTCATCAATTAGCGCCTGAGCATTGGCCAACAGAAAACTTTTTCACTTATTTCACAGTGGGAGGTCCCGTACCACCGCCTCCACCGCCGCCTCTTTGCAGTCGTGTAACGAATGTAACCGCTGAAATTACAGAAGATTGCACATCGGCAACAATCACATGGACTGCTGTTAACGGAGCAACAGGATATGAAGTAAGACGAGATAATATACTTTTAGGTACCGTTACAACTCCATCATTTACAGAAACTGCCCAGTTTGTACACGGAAAATCTTATACATGGCAGATTAAAACATTATGTGGGGCAAACACTTCCATGATGAGCGCCGCCACTTCAAAAGCAATTTGTGAATTTTGTGATCCCGTAACAGATGTAACTGCAACAATTACACCATCCTGCATGTCGGCTACCATCACTTGGGATCCCGTAAACGATGCAAAAAAATATGAAATCAGAAGAGACGGCAACCTTCTGGGAAGTGTTACAACTCCTTCCTTTTCAGAAACTTTTAATTTTGAACATGGAAATGAATATATTTGGACGATAAAAACTATTTGTAATGAAAGTGAATCCAACGAAATTCCCGCCGCAGCAACAGCAGATTGTGTTTGTAATCCTGTAACAAACTTAATAGCAAATCCTCCTATGGGAGAGTGTTCTTCAATCTTAATCTCATGGGACGCTCCCACCGATATGCCCGATGCAAAATATAATATTTACAAAGATGGAATAAAAATTGCAAGTGATGTGGCAAAAACGGAATATGTGGATTATAACGTTGAACTTAATGTTGAATATACTTGGACGGTAAAAACAATTTGTGTTGCAGGAGAATCAACAGGAGTTGATGTAAAAGGCGGATGTAAAACAAGCATTACCGAACTCGCCAACAGCATCTCCATCTATCCAAACCCAACTTCCGGAACAATAACCGTTACTGCAAAAAACTTCCTCAAAGTCGAAGTTTACAATCCTGTCGGACAACTCATTGAAACAAAAACCGATAACATCTTTGATGTTTCTTCCTATAACACAGGGATTTACTTTTTCAAAGTCTTTGATGTTTATAACAACAGAGTTACCAAGCGGGTGATGGTAACGAGGTAGGTTTATTTTGTCTTTAACTCTCTTATCAACAACACATATACAGGAAAGTGGTCGCTGTAACCGTTCAGCCATGCGCTACCGGCGAATGTTCGTAGCGGATAGTCCTTATATTGTCCGTTAGTTTGACGCAGCCATCTTTCGTTAAAGACTTTAAACTGATAGTAACTCAATGTAGTTCGGTTGTCGGTATATATCGAAGGGGTCAAAATCATCTGGTCGAACATATTCCACGAATCGCGATATGCCAAACTCCCGATTCCGTTTTTAAATAGTATTTCCGAAGGGTTAAAGAGGTATTTTCCGGAAGCGATTTTCTTTTTATCGGATGTGGCTTTCAACACCCCTGATACGCTTTTATCGGTTGGGTCGTCGTTCAGGTCGCCCATGAAGATAATTTTGGCATCGGGTTTTATTGCCATGATGGAATCAAATAGATATTTGCTCAGTTCTGCAGCGGCAATGCGCAATGGACGACTTTTTGCTTCGCCTCCGGTACGTGAGGGCCAATGTACTACAATAAAATGAAATTCTTCTCCCATCAATTTGCCTTTGACCAATAATTGCTCGCGGGTGCGAAAATCGGGCATGTCAGGAATAATCAATGGATAAGTCAAAAATGTATCTAAAACAAAAAAAGAAGGATTATAGAGCAACGCTACGTCAACGCCGCGACGGTCGGGACCATCTCGATGGACAATTTGATAGTTTCGCTCTTTTATTTGTGGGTCGTTGACCAAATCTTCCAAGGGGTTTCTGTTTTCAATCTCCGCCACGCCCAAAACAACGGGACCTGTTGGTGTTGATGCCGTTCCGATTTGGCTGATGACCTTAGCCATGTTAGAAATTTTGCTATGGTATTTTTCGCTGTTCCATTGGTTTTTCCCATCGGGTAAAAACTCGTAATCGTTAACACCTTCCTGATGTATCGTATCAAAAAGGTTTTCCAAGTTATAAAACGCCACACATGCCATTTCGTATGGCTTTTCGTTTTGAGCAACGATAATACCTGTGTTAGAGTATAACAATACCGATAGCAGCCCAATGACGAATTGGTACAACCGGTTTAGTGGTAATATAGTTGTTTTTGTGTTATTAGTCATAAACGTTTAAATTCCGATTCCAATAAATCTAAAAGAAATTGTTACAGGTGCGGACCCTTCTTCACGAACTGCTTCTAAAATCATTGTTTTAGGGTTATCAGGGTCGGTTGTTTCTACTATTTTCACGTTCCAACACTCTACATATTCTTTTTGATCTTCGGTATTCGGTGCATTTTTATAGCGTAATACGATAAAATTCCCATAAAACCAATAATGCCCGTCGTGATTGCTTTTTATGGTGGAAACGCCTTGACTGTTGTAATAGTAATAATCGTAATCATTCATTGTTTTAAAATATAAACCGAAAGGATCAACGGATGGAGTAGTGGATTTCCACATACCACCGATTTTGGCATCTAAAGTGGAAGGCGCCGGTTCGAAAACTATTTCCTGACCAATATTATCCGGTTTATACTGGTTGTTTACCACTTCGGACAGAAGTTTCATTTTCAATCTCTCTTTTGTTATTTCCAATATTTTATACGTCAATACAACACGGGTAAAAGGATACTCAATACTTCCGTATAATTTCAATGTATCGTTGTTGTAAAGAATCATTGAAGGCATAGTTTGCCAAACGGGAATAGTATCATATACCATTCGTTCAATCAAATTGGCCGTTTCTCCATCCTTAAATTGTAATATCATCGTATTGTCTGTTACTACTGCCTTCCCGTTAACGGAAACTGTTTTCCAAGTTTTAATTAATTCGACAGGAAGTTTTGTGCCATTTTTACTGTTACTGTCATTATTCTTTTTGCAAGCCGTAATGCTAAATATCACGCTTACAATCATTACTGAAATAAAAAAACGTTTCATCATTCTTACTTTTTTAATATTAATATGGATTGGCTGCAAAAGTAGTCATATATTTTTATGGTTTATATGGGATGCTTTATCAACTTATAAACATTGGTTTGTGAATAACTGTTTATTGATATTTGAGAAAAAGTGTATTTTTGCATTATTTTTTATATGAATTCCTTAGAAAAACTATACAAAGAATGGCTATCGCTTCAGCCGCTGAAATCCGAACTGCAACGCAGGATGGATCAACAGTTTATGTTCGATTTCAATTACAACTTTAGTCGAAAAAAAACTGACACTTTTACTGCCATTTGCTAAAGGTGAAGTTATGAGTTTTACGGAAAGTGATGTCGTAGAAAATGTCCCCGAAAATATATTTGATAATCAACGAAAAAAAATATCAAAACATATTAATGACCCCGATAATGTCCCTGAAAGTAGCGCTCAAAAAAGACAAAAAATGATTATTGGTTTTATAAAAATGAACAATAAGATTTCTTCTACGGAAATATCTGAATTATTGAAATTTAGCCCAAAAACAATAAAAAGAGATTTTTTACAACTACAAGAAAAAGAGATGATTAAACGAATCGGCAGTGAAAGAGGTGGGCATTGGGAAATTATTGGGAGGTAAAAAATGATACACTAAAAAGTGTATTTTTGCCAAAAAAATACATCATGCTAAAGAAAAAGTTTACCATCATATTTATTGCAACATTTTTATGTTGCATTGCTGCATTTTCTCAAGACAAAATCACCATTCAATCAAGTTATTACGTTGTGGATAGCACGTATGATGTCAATCCCAGCAAGAAAGCCGAAAAGTTGATTGGCAAATACAAACCCATTATTGATGAGCGCGTATCGAAAAAAGTAGGTGAAAGTGCGCAGGCGATGAAAGCAACTATGCAGGAGAGTCTGCTTACCAACTTTGCCTGCGATGTTATTTTGAAAAAAGGAAGCGAAATTTTAAACGAACCTGCCGACCTGTCGCTGCTGAACATCGGAGGATTTCGAGCGGTTTTGCCTCAGGGAGATGTTTTATTGGGCGACCTTTTCAACATTTTCCCTTTCGACAACACCATTCAAATCGCCTTTATCAAAGGAATTTATTTACGACAACTCTTTACCATGTTTGTAGCAAAACAGATGCAACCCATGTCAAATGTCGTTTTGAAAATACAAAACAAACAACTCAAGGAGGTTTTAATTGGCGGGCAACCATTGGAAGATGAAAAAGTTTACAAGTTAGTAACCATTGACTATCTGATTCTTGGAGGCGACGATATGACGGCGCTGACACAGGCAGAGCGATATATTTCCACATCATTGCAACTTCGCGATGTCATAACAGAATATATTGCTGATAAATATAGGCAAGGTTTACAAGTTGATGCCACAATTGAAGAACGTGTTATATTCATTGAACAATAATTATAAATTTGCAAGATATGAAACTGTTGAAAATATATTTCGGTTTACTTTTATTTTTGATTGCCATAGTTGTTTTTGCACAAAAGGAAACAGTAATTTTTCATACAAACGACCTTCACAGTCAAATGGAACCTGTGAAAGACAACGGATTAGGAGGTATGTTGAGATTAGCGACCATTGTTGAACAGGAAAGAGAAAAACACCCCGACCTTTTTCTTTTCGATGCGGGCGATTTCTGGATGGGGACGCCCTATTTTAACTTTTTCGGCGGAGAGGTCGAAATTGCTATGATGAACGCCATACAATACGATGCCGTAACGCTTGGAAATCATCAGTTCGACATTCCGTTGAACTTTTTGGCACAACGTCTTTCGGAAGCCGATTTTAAAGTCGTTCTGTCGAATTATAACGTAACAAAGACGCCGCTGAAAAACTTTGTTTCACCATATACCATCATCGAAAAAAACGGAATAAAGGTGGGTGTCATCGGCGTATGTGTTGACCTGAAAGGGCTTGCCATGCCGCAGAATTATCCCGGAATGATTTACAAAGACCCCGTGAAAATTGCCAACAAACTATCCAAAAAACTGAAAAAATCAGGATGTACCCTTGTAGTTTGCCTCTCACATCTCGGATACGATACCAAAGACGCCATTAACGACATTCGATTAGCCGAAAATTCAAAAAATATTGACATCATCATCGGAGGTCATTCTCACTATCTTTTAGAAAAAGACAGCGATAAGATAAAAACCAATCGGGACGGTAAACCCGTTACCATTGTCCAGGCAAGAAAATCAGGAATGTATTTGGGAAAAATAGTTGTAAATTCGGGAAATCCGTAAAATCATTACCTTTGCAGAAAATTTTAAACGAGGAAAATAATTGTGCTTTATGGAAAAATGTGTATTTTTGCGGCTAAATTTATTTATTTAGAAATGGAAATTTTAGACAGAATTACCCGTCAAATCGACGTTATGAATGGGAAAGCATGTATTCGCAATATGCGGGTTACGGTAGGGATGATAGTTCAGCAGATAGGAGCCGGTCATAGCATTGAAGAAATTCTTGCCGACTATCCATATTTAGAAAGAGAAGATATACTACAAGCGTTTCGCTATGCCGCATTACGAGTCGAAGAACGTGAAATCGAATTTGCTGTAGTATCATGAGAATATTAATAGACATGAACCTTTCTCCCCGTTGGGTAGATGTTTTCTCTATTTACAATATTAAGGCTGTACATTGGTCAAGTGTTGGTCATGCCTATGCTGCCGATATCGAGATAATGGCTTATGCCAAAGCAAATAACTATGCTGTATTTACTCATGACCTTGATTTAAGTGCCATACTTGCCATAAACCATTATCATAAACCGAGTGTTATACAAATTCGTTCGGGCGATATTAGTCCTGATGTTGTGGGTCAATTGGTTATTAATGCTCTGCTTGCTGCTGCTGCTGAAATTGAAAAAGGAGCCTTGATAACCATCGATCTAAAAAAGACCCGTTTGCGCGTTTTACCACTTTTCTAAATGTCGTAAACATATCTTCCTCGTTTTTGTACTACGCTTTCCACCATCTATTTTCTATGTCTTTCTCCACCGTGTCGCTTGCAGCCAACTCGAAAAACCACGTAATCCCATCTGATTTAGACAAAATCAAAATTTCTGATAATCCGTAAAATCATTACCTTTGCAGAAAATTAATAACAAATGAACAAAGTACACATCATCGGCGACAGAGCCTTGATAAAACCCATTAAAGAAGAAAAAATAACCAAAAGCGGTCTTCTTTTACCTCCGGGCTACAAAGAAAAAGAAGAAGTGCAAAGAGGATATATCGTTAAAACAGGACCGGGATACCCCATCCCCAATATTAACGAAGATACCGACAGTCTTTGGCGACAGTCCGACAACATGCAACGCTATATGCCCCTGCAAGTGCAGGAAGGAGACCTTGCGCTCTTTTTACAAAGAAACAGCGTTGAAATTCTCTACGACGATGAAAAATATTTCATCGTCAATCAACACAACATTCTACTCGTTGAAAGGGATGAAACTTTTTTTGAGTAATTTTAAAACTATAAAAAATGCTATCTATCTTAAAAAAAATCATTTTAATAGCAATAATTTGTGTTGCGTTTTCCGCATGTCATCATCAAAAAGCCCCTGTTGAAAAACCTGTATCATCATTTATTCCCCAATATGCAAAAGGTTTTTGTATCCATTATTTCGATAATTATAAAGTGATTGAAACAGAAAACCATCGTTATTATCTGACAAAAAACCCATCTCTGATAAAGCAAAAAGATGCTGTCGTAATAACTGTTCCGGTGCAAAACATTGCTTGTATGGCACAATCGCACTGGTCGGCAGCGTGTATTTTAGGCGAAATGGAAAGTGTGAGTGGTATCTGCGACGCAAACTATATATCCGATACTGTTTTTCATCAGCGTTATAAGGATGGATTAATCAAAAACTTTGCAGAGAATCAAACCATTAACTATGAAACCCTTTTATCCTTGAATCCGCAATTGCTCATGCTATCGTTTGACAACCAACCAACAAACAATATGCTTAATAAAATCGGTATTCCGGTTGTTCTCAACAGCGATTTCCTTGAAAATCATCCGTTAGGACGAGCAGAATGGTTAATTTTCGTGGGAGCATTTTACGATAAAGACGAAGAAGCCAAAACATTTTTCAACCGTTCTGTAGAAAAATATAAATCTTTAAGTGTATTGACAGAGAAATGTTTGCAACGTCCGACAGTTTTCGATGGTTCCGCAAGTAGCGGCGTTTGGTATGTATCGGGTGGACAAAGTTATATGGCTCAGTTTTATGCCGATGCCGGAGCAGACTACGTATGGAAAGAAAATTCGGACTACGGAAGTTTCCCCGTTGATTTTGAAATTGTTTACTATAAAGGAATTACAGCAGACTTCTGGCGTACCTACTTACCGCATGCCAAATCTTACGGCGACGTTGCCGATGAAAACAAACTTTACGCCGATTTTAAAGCATGGAAAGAACACAAAATTTTCCATTGTGATAATTTGCTTACCAATCTGTACGGCATGGGAGTGTATCAGCCCGAAGTCGTTTTAGCAGATATGATAAAAATTTTTCATCCACATCTGTTAAAGGAACATAAGGCGGTGTATTATGATTTATTTTAGGATATATAAATAACTTCCAAAATTTCATCCCATTCTTCCGTCAAAAACCAGTGAATATCAGCATTTTTTCTAAACCATGTCATTTGTCGTTTGGCGTAGCGGCGGGTATTGGTTTTAATATCTTCAACGGCTTGTTCAAACGATATTTTTCCTTCTTTCCATGCAAACAGTTCTTTATAACCGACTGTATTTAAAGCGTTCAGGTGACGAACAGGGAAAAATTGTTCTATTTCGTCCAACAAACCAGATGATAACATGTTTTCAACGCGCCGATGGATACGTTCATTCAGCAAAGCACGTTCACAGTGTAACCCTATAAAAATCGTTTTAAAAGGTCGTTCATCCGAAATTTGAGAGCGCAATGAAGAGTAAGGCTTTCCGGAGGTGATACATACTTCCAAAGCGCGCAACAAACGGACAGGGTTTTTGTTGTCAACGGTGAGATAATATTCAGGGTCAAGCGATTGCAACATTTTTTGCAGCGTTTCAATGCCTTCTTTTTGAAAGATCATTTTCAGTTTAGTTCTTAGTTCGGGAGTTGGGTCGGGCAGTTCGTCAATACCGTTGCAAACGGCGTCAATATACAGTCCCGAACCTCCGGTCATCACTACAATTTCGTGATTTTCAAAGAGTGATTGGATTGTTTGTAAGGCATCCGTTTCAAAACGTGCTGCGCTATAATAGTCGTAAATGCTAAGATGTCCGATGAAGTGATGTTTAGCGGCTGCCAACTCTGCATCGCTGGGGGCGGCAACGCCGATTTTCAACTCTCTGTAAAATTGGCGCGAATCGGCTGAAATAATTTCAGTATGAAAATGTTGCGCCAATCTGATTGCCATAGATGTCTTTCCGATGGCTGTCGGTCCAACAACTACAACCAAATATTTATGATTTGCAAAATTCATTCATCAATAATCGTCATTGCTGTAAGAATCCGACCCGTAGTAATCGTCGTCATAAAGATCATCTTCCGAATCAATACCAAAATCTTGAAGGTCATCTTCATCATAACCGTCTTCCATCAAATCATCAAACGGATCGTCATCATCATACATTCCCATTTGTTCTACGTCAATATTTCCTTCCGAACGTAATATTTTCGGAAAATCGTTAGAGCCTTTTTCTTCTTTTTTTTCTATCAACGAGATAAAAAACAAAGCGGGATTGACAAAATTATACTCATACAATAAACGTTGTTTCGTATCTTCAATGATATCTCCAATGTAAACATTCGACATCACATCAACGGGGATTAATCCTTCGCCGTCGCGCCTTTCGGCGGCATAATCCTCAACTTCCATATCCATCAGTGTGAACTCTTTTTGCTTTTCCCACTGCTTATCGGTTACGTAAAAAGAGGCTAACTGTTTGTCGTCCAATTTCATGCTTTTTGCAAGAATAGTATGAAAATCTAACAAAGTATTATCTTCCGACAATGCTATTTCTCGTAGAAACGACTCTTCTTCTTCTGCCAAAATACGAAATATATATACCTGCATAACAATCTGGTTTTTGGACGGCAAAAATAGTATATTTTGTTGAATGGAACGGAGCAATTTTAAAAAATTCTCTATCTTTGCCAACTTGAAAAAAGTGAATATTGTTATAATATGCCAACTGTATTAAAATTATTTGGGATGCGCTTTTATTATTGGGCGCGAGAGCATGAACCTATTCATGTTCATGTGAAAAAAGGGGACGCAGAGGCTCGTTTTAAAATAGAACCAATGATAGAATTAACCGATAATTTTGGTTTTAAACCGCATGAATTGGCTATTGCGGAAGAGATAATCAAAGATAATCGGGAATATATGATTGAGCATTGGAAATTATTTTTTAAAAAAACAAACAATGAAAACAATTAAGAATTTGTGGTTTACTGATAAGCGAATATACATAGAAAATGTAAATGGTGAAGTATTTAGTCAACCTATACATTTTTTTCCGAAACTAAGTAAAGCAACTGATGAACAACGCACTGAATGGAACGAATCCTTTTTTGGATTGCATTGGGAAAATTTAGATGAAGATATTAGTTTTGAAAGCTTTACATGGGATGATAATGACCCGAATTCTTATTATTATCAATCATAAATAAAATATAAGAACTCTTTTAAAAACATAAATAATCAGATATGATTTCACAAAAACTCTTTAATCCTCAAAGTATTGTAGTAGTAGGCGGCTCTAACGTAGTTGAAAAAACGGGCGGGCGTGTATTGAAAAATCTTATTGACAACCATTTCAAAGGCGAACTTTTTGTTGTAAACCCCAAAGAAGAGGTTGTTCAGGGCGTGAAAAGTTATAAAACGGTGGAAGAACTACCACAAGTAGATGTTGCCATCATCGCTATTGCAGCAAAATATTGTGTAGAAACAGTGCGAACATTAGCAACACAAAAAAACACCGAAGGCTTTATCATCTTTTCCGCCGGTTTCGGTGAAGAAAGCCACGAAGGCGCCGAAATGGAAAAAGAAATAGTACAAATCATTGACAGTGTGGGCGGTTCGTTGATTGGTCCCAACTGTATTGGTATGATGAACGCCAACTTTATCGGCGTATTTACACTTCCAATACCGACATTTTCCAAAGAAGGCTGCGATTTCATATCGGGGTCGGGCGCAACGGCGGTATTTATCATGGAGGCAGGTATTCAGAAAGGACTGCGTTTCAACAGCGTATTTTCGGTTGGCAACAGCGCTCAACTTGGCGTCGAAGACATATTGAAACATTTAGACGAAACGTTTAACCCCAAAACCGACTCCAAAGTCAAACTTCTCTACATCGAAAGCGTTAACAAACCACAAGTGTTGCTTAAACATGCTTCATCATTGATACGCAAAGGATGTAAAATTGCTGCGATTAAATCCGGCAGTTCCGAAGCCGGAAGCCGCGCCGCATCATCGCATACGGGCGCTTTGGCAAGTTCGGACGTCGCTGTGGATGCGTTGTTTAAAAAAGCCGGCATCGTAAGATGTTACGGAAGGGAAGAATTGACTGCTGTGGCTTCTATTTTTATGCACCGAGAGTTGAAAGGGAAAAATATCGCCATCATCACCCACGCCGGCGGTCCTGCCGTCATGCTCACCGATGCCCTCTCTAACAACGGATTCAACATTCCCAAAATCGAAGGCGCAAAAGCAACCGCACTGCTCGAAAAACTGTTTGCAGGAAGTTCTGTAGCCAATCCCATTGACTTTTTGGCAACCGGAACAGCCGAACAACTTGGTCTCATCATTGACGCCTGCGACAACGATTTCGATAACATTGACGGAATGGCAGTCATCTTCGGCAGTCCCGGACTGTTTCCCGTGTATGACGTTTACGACCTGCTTCATCAAAAAATGAAGACCTGCAAAAAGCCGATATATCCCATTTTGCCCTCTGTTATCAATGTGGCAGACGAGATAAAGCAGTTTTTGGCGAAGGGACGCATTAATTTTCCCGATGAAGTGGTGTTTGGAAATGCACTTGGAAAAGTTTATAACACGCCAAAACCGGCAGCAGAACATCCCGACATGCCACAGATTGATACGCAACGCATCCGAAAAGTCATTGACAACGCCAAAGAAGGCTATATCTCGCCAGAAGAAATTCGCGAGTTGTTGGATGCAGCAGGAATTAGTCGCGCCGGCGAAGCCGTTGTTACAACACGTGAAGATGCGGTAAAACAAGCCCGCCAACTTGGTTTCCCATTGGCAATGAAAGTGGTAGGTCCCGTTCACAAATCCGATGTCGGCGGAGTAGTTTTAAATGTGAAAACGGAAGAAACCGTTGCTGCCGAATTTGATCGGATGATAAAAATACCCGAAACGACAGCCATACTTATGCAACCAATGCTTTCAGGTACAGAACTGTTTGTCGGCGCAAAAAGAGAGCCGAAGTTCGGAACAATGGTACTCGCCGGATTAGGAGGCATCTTCATCGAAGTATTAAAAGACGTCAACGCAGGATTAGCGCCGCTTTCCAAAGATGAAGCCATGACGATGATTAACAACCTGCGCGGTTATAAAATATTAAAAGGAGTTCGCGGACAGGAAGGTGTTGATATTGAAAAGTTTGCCGACATCATCATCCGCGTATCGGCTTTGGTCGCCGCCGCTCCGGAAATCGCTGAAATGGACTTAAATCCGCTACTTGGAAAAATGAGCCATGTTACGGCGGTGGATGCAAGGATTAAAGTAGAAAAAAGTTTAATAGAATAAAAAAAAAGGTTGCTGAGAAGCAACCTTTTTTTATTAAAATTTAACGGAATAGGCTCGGAAATCCCCAGTGATGGTTTTATTTTCATCATACAAAACCAGTATTTTTTCTAACGATGTCAGATTATTGGCAGGAATGACTTTTCCGCTTAATGTTCCCGATGTCATCTTTGTTTCGGTGTTTGTAAGTGTTATTTCGCCTTCAACCAAAATGTAAAATTCTGTTTTTGAGACGTAATAGATTACGGTACTGCTTTTGATGTCGGAAAAGTTGAAATTCAACAGAGATTCAGGAGAAATGTTGACGGGATATGTGCCATCAATTTTTCCGTTTGCATAAATAAGAACTTTTTTCTCATCCGACGAGACAATTTTTGTTCCGGTGATTAAAGTCATCTCACGATATTTTGTTCCAACAACAGTACCCATATTTGTTTCATCAAGAACAGTTGAGCCATCTTTTAAAACAATATTTGCATTAGGTAAAAGTTCATTTACACTGTCTTTTGAACATGATACCATGGTACACCCAATAATAATTGCTATTACAGCAAGTGATAAAATTATTTTCTTCATTTGTTATTAATTATTTATAAAAATTCAAAATTTTCTTTTTTTGTAAATTTCTCACAATAAACGCAATGCAGTTTTAAATCTTCTTTATCAATGATTTGAAATTTTTGTTCTACATTTTGTTGATTGGTGATACATTTGGGATTGACGCATTTTACAATTCCTGTAAACGAATCAGGGAGTTGCACCGATTTTTTTTCGATGACTTCAAAATTTTTAATGACGATCAGCGTCGCATGTGGCGCTGCTAAGGCGATTTTACGCACTTCGTCGTCTTTGAAAAATCTGTTACTGACTTTTATGATACCTTTTTTACCGTACTTTTTACTGTCTAAGTTGGAACCAAAGGTAACCGTGCTGTCGAAGTTGTCCAATCCGAGTATTTTTATGACTAAAAATAATTTTTCAGACGGAATATGATCTATGACTGTGCCGTTTTCGATGGCAGATACGCTTAATTCTTTTCTTTTTTCGCTCATGATTTCATTAATTTTCAGGTTCAATTCCAAGAATACTCGATAAAATAGCTTGACGTACATAAACGCCATTCAACGCTTGTTGAAAATAATATGCTTTGGGGTTGTTGTCCACGTCTTCATCAATTTCGTTTACACGCGGAAGTGGGTGTAAAATGCGAAGATTGTTTTTTGAATTGCTCAACATATTATTTTTAAGGATGTAACAATTTTTCACTCTTTCGTATTCGATAGGATCGGTGAAGCGTTCTCTTTGAATACGTGTCATATAAAGGATGTCAACCTTGTCAATACAATCCATTAGTTCTGTATATTGATGATATTCAAGATTTTTATCTTTAATGTGGCGTTTTACAGCGCTTGGAAGTTTTAATGCTTCGGGTGATACTAAATGAAAAGTAGCGTTGAAATGGCACATTGCTTCGGTGAGGGAATGAACGGTACGTCCGTATTTCAAATCCCCCACCAATGCGATATTAAGATTATTTAAGGTTCCTTGCGTTTTTCGGATGGAATATAAATCTAATAGACATTGTGTCGGATGTTGATTGGCTCCATCACCGGCATTAACCACGGGAACAGTGGCAACCTCAGAAGCAAAACGGGCACTTCCTTCAATGGGATGTCGCATAATAATGATATCGGCATATTGACTCACTGTTAGAATGGTGTCTTTCAGTGATTCGCCCTTTTGAACGCTGGAACTGGAAGCGTCGGAAAAACCGATAACCCTTGCGCCAAGTTGATTGGCAGCGCTTTCAAAACTTAATCGCGTCCGTGTTGATGGTTCAAAAAACAGGGTAGCCACTACTGCGTGTGGCATAATGTGCTGTTTAGGCTTTACCTCAAATTTTTCTGCCCGATCTAAAATGCCGATCAATTCCTCTTTGGTATGATCGTTAATGGAAATTAGGCTTCGATTTTTCATTTGTAGTTATTATTTTTTCTTTCCTAATTTGTGTTTTTTTTACAAAGTCGGCAAGTATGATTTCAAAGTTCGGGTATCCGATTTCTTGTAGTTCGTAATCTACCTTTACAGTTGGTTGTTTGATTTTAACTATACGTTGCAGGTCTATCGGGGTTGCGATAACTACGGCATCGCATGGTGTATTAGCAATGGTTTTTTCGAGGTCTTTTACTTGTTGCTCACCATAGCCCATAGCAGGAAGTAATGTTCCTATTCCGGGATAAGTTTTAAAAGTATCTTGTAATTTTCCGACTGCAAATGGTCTCGGATCTACTAATTCGCCTGCTCCATATTTCAATGCGGCTACTGTTCCTGCTCCTATTTTCATTTCGCCATGTGTTAATGTAGGACCGTCTTCAATGACTAATACCTTTTTGCCGGTAATCAATTCGGGTTTGTCAACTGTTAGGTAGGAGGCAGCATCAATTACTATGGCTTTTGGATTAATCGCTGCAATGTTTTTTCGTACTATATTAATATTGTCTAATGAAGCAGAATCTATTTTATTGATGCAAATGACATCAGACATTCTTGCAACTACTTCTCCGGGATAGTACGAGACTTCGGCATTTGGACGCAATGGGTCAACCACGCCAACCATCAAATCGGGTACATAGAATGGGAAATCGTTGTTTCCACCGTCCCATAAGATGACATCGCAACCGTCCGGATCTTTTTCTGCTTCACGAAGTATGGCTTCATAATCCACTCCCGCATATATTACATTACGTTTTGTAACAACGTGGGGTTCGTATTCTTCCATTTCTTCGATGGTACATTCGTGTTTTTTTAGGTCTGCTACTGTTGCAAAACGTTGTACTTTTTGTTTAACCAAGTCACCATAAGGCATGGGGTGGCGTATGGCTACAACTTTCAGTCCCATTCCTACTAACACTTCAATTATTTTACGGGAAGTCTGGCTTTTGCCGCATCCTGTACGGGTGGCGCCGACTGCGATGAGTGGTTTTGTTGATTTTACCATGGTTTCTTTTGGACCAAGTAACCAAAAATCAGCCCCTGCCGTATTGACAATAGCACTCATGTTCATCACTCTGGGATAAGGAACATCGCTATAAGCGAATACGCAAACATCAACCTTTAATTCTTTAATCAATTTTGGCAGTTCTGCTTCGGCATAAATAGGAATGCCTTTCGGATACAAATCTCCTGCTAACTCTTTCGGGTATTTTCTTCCGTCAATGTCGGGAATTTGCGCTGCCGTAAAGGCTACCACGTTATAATCCTTATTCCCTCTAAAAAAAGTATTAAAGTTGTGAAAATCACGCCCTGCGGCTCCAATGATAATTACATTTTTCTTCATAAAAAAAAATTTATTTATTATTTATTAAACATTATACTATATAAATTTACAATTTTGCAAAAGTACGGAGTTCAAGTCACCCAGACAAATTTTTTTTACTTTTTTATAAAAAATATTTCAACAGCATAATTTTGGCACGATTATTGCGTTAATGTTTTAATGGAAAAAGCCAAGTATAAAATTGCATCTACACCTGAAATGGTTGGCAGTTTTGCTTTTTCCTAATCATAAAATTTTTCATAGTGTTGGGAGAAGCTGCTTTTTAAGTGGCTTCTTTTTTTTTAACTGATGTTTAACAAATATGACAACTTATATAGATCAAAAGCAAATAATGAAGGATTTCTGCTCAATAAATTCCGTTTCAAAAGAGGTTTCAAAATCCTAAGTAAATACTTAGTGATAGTAAGTAAATGCCATTTCCTTAATAAAATCTTTGAACGCATCAATTTGGAATGTCCGACATAATTGGGATAATTTTCTCTAAGCATTATCTCTACTTTATGAAGATTGATAATACCGTTTTCCGTTTTTTGCAAAAAGACTTCCGCCGTTTCCAAACCCAAATGTATTAAAGGATTATCAATATGCCGTATTTGAATTTGATGCCCTAAAAGTTCCAATCCAAAAAAAGTATCCTCATGTCCGTATCCTTTTAATTGTTCATTGAATTTGATGGTTTTAAAAATTTCTTTGTCAATCAGAAAATTGTTTGTGCAAAAACTGAAATTAGGATTTTTTTGGCGTTCCGTAGCGGGTAGTGATTCCCGTTTCATGCCATATTTCCAATGTAATAAAGTAAGGTCGGTTGGTTTTATATTTTTATATTTTCTTCCTCCATATACAACCGTATTGGGTTTACATAGAGGGAGATACTGCGCAATATAATCGTTTGAAACAGTTGCCGAATCGCAGTCCATAAAGATAATGTAGGGATAGCGTGCTTCCATTACCATAGCATTACGAATATTAGACCGACCAACATTTTCGTTCAGCAAAATAAGACGAACAGATGGTAATGCAGCCATCTCCTGCAAAAATAGAAGATACGACGAATCGGAAGCATCATCCATCAAAATAATCTCAAAAGGAATGTCGCAGCCAACTGCCTGCTTGTGCAACTCATCAACAAGTGCACGAACATCAAAATTATAAACCGGAATACAAATGCTTAGCATAAGTTTCATTTTTAATGAATTGCAAAGGTACACGATTTTTTCAAATTACATTTATGACCGAATAATAGTTTTTTATGTACCTTTGCACTGCAAAATAAATAGAATTATGGAACTGTCATTAGATTTGAACAAACGATATACTTATGCCGATTATTTGACATGGTTTGATGATAAAGCCCGCGAGTTGATAGATGGTTTTATCAAAATGATGTCGCCGGCACCACGTATAAGACATGCAAAAGTCGTGAAAAATATTTACAGACATTTTGATTCAATTATTACTAAAAATAAAGGTAGATGCGAAGTGTTTTTTGCCCCTTTTGATGTCCGTTTCCCGAAAAACGGCGAAACTGCTTACGACAAGATTGACACCGTTGTTCAACCTGATATTTGCGTTATTTGCGACTTGTCGAAACTTGACGATAGAGGTTGTTGTGGTGCGCCGGATATGATTGTTGAAGTTTTGTCACCTTCAACAGCAAAAAAAGATTTGACCGAAAAATTTAATCTTTACGAAGAACACGGCGTAAAAGAATAAAT
>Ga0209628_10000670_pt1 | contig 21193 bp, 17 predicted proteins | sample TergutCu122P4_FD_187285 | JGI IMG/M metagenome (GOLD analysis project Ga0209628, IMG submission 187285) | Cubitermes ugandensis P4 segment gut microbial communities from Kakamega Forest, Kenya - Cu122 P4 (SPAdes) (version 2) | ecosystem: Host-associated > Arthropoda: Insects > Digestive system...
GTCCGAAATACAGAATCGACCCAATGATTCATCTTTTGCCTGTCGGCTTTTGCAAACAAATCGGGCGTAACCTGCGCATTCGCACAGATCAAAATCAACCCCAAAATGCCTGCATATAATACTCTCTTCATATACCTTTCAATCCTTCAACAGCCTGCAAAGGTACATCCATTCCGGCAAAAATCCGCGCGCTGGATGTTTATTTGGACGCACGGATGGGCACGGATTACAAATCCGCGCCAGCATGAACTTCTAAAAACCCACTTTTTTACACACACGTCATTGCGGACTTGAGCCGCAATCTCCTGATTTCGAGAAGATACTGAAACAAGTTCAGCATGACGTGAAGGGTTTTTAGAAGTCCCATAAAAAAACCCGAACATCTTTGTCCGGGTTTTTAATGTATGCTTGCTTTGTCTCACAATTTTTTAAATTTAACATTTGAAAAGGCTACTGTATCCAGCACATTTGCGTCTTGAGAGCAAATAAAAAGGCCGACATAAGCCGTGTCCGGCAAGTTGATTTCTTTTTCAGCGATTATTGTTTCCGGATTTTTCCCACAAGCCGTTTTCAGAACAATTTTATTGCCATGTCGTTCGAGCTTAATGTAATCAGGCCTCTCGTGAGAAACTTGAATTTCCTGGGCGGTAGCTCTCTTCTGATCGCGCCATTCGCACTCTGTTAAACCGCTGCCATGTACGCATAAATCGATATGTCGCGCATCACTTTCAAGTGATTCGAGGATTATTAACCCCATTGCACATTGCGGATGGATTGTTTTCCCATGAAAAGATATCTTGGCGGAAAGTGAAAAGTCATCGGCAACTTTATGACAGGCAGTAAAAAAACCGTCGTTTTCTGCATGCATGGTGGTTCCTGAACCGACAAGCGTATATGTGCCTGTCGATTTGTCGTATTTAAAAGATCCTTTCAAGGGACAGTTTCCGATATTGCACGACTCTTCAAAGATACTGCCAGCTGAAGAGTATCGCACCAATAGAATCGAAAAGAGGGTAATCAAAGTCCCTGTCATCAAAGTTCTATACATGACATAAATAAATTAAGTAATAGTTCAACCGCCAAAATTACAAAAACAACAATAATTTATCCAAATTTTTTATGTTAAAAATTCTTAAAAAGTATTTATTTTTTTCAACAATGAACGAAATCTGAATTTTCAAAAGCAAACCATAAGTGAACTGAAATGATTAAACTACATTCTTAATTCCCTCACTTTTAATATCTAACGTTTCAAACTCCGAGTTTTTGCTAATAAATTCGGGAACCATTTCTTTCATCGCTTGAACAATGTCGTCTTTTTCGTATGTGTTCGCAATTTGAATCAGTTTGTCCACCCATTTGGAAACTTGTCCGTAATCGTATGTACGCACATTGGCAATCATGATTTTTTTGTTCTTCAGCGTGTCCATTGTTTCTTTGTCGTAGAGTAGTTCCTCGTACAGTTTCTCACCCGGACGCAGCCCTGTGAATTGGATGTCAATGTCTTGGTACGGAACTAATCCCGACAGTCGAATCATCTCTTCCGCCAAATCTTTGATTTTAACTGATTGGCCCATATCAAAGATAAACACTTCGCCGCCTTTTCCCTGACAGCCTGCTTCCAATACGAGGCTACATGCCTCCGGAACAGTCATGAAGTAGCGTGTAATATCGGGATGTGTTACTGTAATGGGTCCACCATTCGCTATTTGCTGAGCGAATCGTGGAATGACCGAACCGTTGGAACCCAACACATTTCCAAACCGGGTAGTAATGAATCGTGTTCCGGCAGCAAACGGGTTGCGATCTTCTTTCAAAGCAATTGATAAACTCTGGATATACATTTCTGCGATGCGTTTGGAGGCGCCCATCACATTTGTTGGATTGACTGCTTTATCGGTCGAAACCATCACAAAACATTCTGCACCATGCTTAACGGCCAAATCGGCAACTATTTTCGTTCCCATCACGTTGGCAAGTACTGCTTCACACGGATATAATTCCATCATGGGCACATGTTTGTAGGCAGCGGCATGATAAATATAATCCGGTTTAAATTGTTTGAAAAGGCCATCCATTCTTGTTTCATTGCGAATATCGGCAATAAAAACAGTGTGTGGTACGAGTGTAGCATCACATAATTCTAATGAAAGCGAATGAAGAGGCGATTCGGCCGAATCAACCAGAATCAATCTTTCCAGGTTGAACCTGCATAGTTGGCGTACAATTTCGCTGCCGATTGAGCCAGCCGCTCCCGTAACCAATACAGTTTTCCCTTTCAAATTCGACCCTATTAACGTTTTATCGGTTTTGATAGGATCGCGTCCAAGTAAATCTTCGATATTGACTTTCCGTATCTTTCGAATATCATTCAGATTTTCGATAGACGGCATGGACAGCAATTCGATTTTTTGCGCTATAAAGCGTCGAAACAACTCTTTTTTCTGATCCGAGATTAAGTCTTCGGTACGCACCAATATGGTCCGAATTCCTTCACGTGCGATAACATTATTGATAACATCTTCCGGCGTGTAGATACGGCTACCCAATATTCTGTGTCGGCTCGGAAGCGGTTTGCGTGCAATGAACCCGGCTACGACATACGGAAATTTCTGGTCTAAGCGAATCATTTTTGCCAGCCCGATGTGAACGGCATCTATACCATAAATCAGTAACGGAATATTTTCCTTTTTCCCGACATTTCGAACCACGTAATCATAAGATAACCGTACGACCGCTCTAAAAGTGAGAATGACATTTGATGACAGCATAAAACTGATGATTGAAGCCACTTTGCCATACGGCGAATAGCGGAAGAATTCGGGGAAATTGCTAAAGAGCAACATTGAAAATAAATGGGAACATAACAACGCGAAAAAAATACGCATCAAGTTCCGAATAGATGAAAAGCGAACATACTCAGAATACGTATTGAATGAGTAAAAGAAGCATCCGGTTATCAAAAGGAATACCGAACATTTCAAAAAGAAATATTCAAACGCCTCCGAATCATCCAGGAGCAAGAAACGGATGTAAACGGATATGAAATAGCATATTGCAGCAATTGCAATATCTATAGCAAAAATCAATTTGTTCGGTAAAAACGGGAAATCTTTTACCTTTTTGAAAATGATCTGCAAAAGCAAACCTATTTTAATTTTAATCAATTCTTTGTTCATGCCATAAAAAACCAATTTTTTTCTAACGCCTTCTTTTCCCTACATCGTTGCTGTTTTTGCCAACAACTTTGGGCAAAATTTCCAAATCGGGCGCAAAGGTAAAAAAAATATTTGACATAAATTAAGGGAATGATGTATTTTTTTTATTTTTTTTTCACCATAATTAAACCTGCACGAGATACAGCTTCTGAAACCATTGTTTTACAATAACAGATCCTATTTTATTCCCATTTTTGGGTTTTGCCTGCAAGTGTTATGTTTTCTTTTGTTAATCACTTCGGTTCATTGAATATTCCCATTTTTTGTTTTTTCTACTTCGCGGATTTATTCCAGAATTCTTAGTTTTGTGATGTTAAGTTTATGCGCAGTCATAATTGTATGCTTAAGAAACAAAATGACAGACATAAAAAGTTTTGGACTGATTTTTAACAATTCCAATCTGATTTTAATCCTCAGAGGCAATTTTTCTTTTTCACAAAAGGTCATCGCGCAAATCTGTTTCGATTTTGCACGGAAATATTCCTTGTCGCAATATTGTGGATAGATAGTCAAATAGGTTAATGCGCGGATGCCTGTAACTGCGACTTGATTTTTGACGAACGGCAAAGCATCGTGATATTCCGGGTTTTTTTCAACAAATGAGTACCGTTCAAAATAAGCATCGCTAAAATCAAGATTTTTTTTAAGTTTGAATTGTAAATCAACAGGATAGCAGATGCTGCCGGTTCTTTGGAAGTAAAAATAGTAATTTTTGTTTAAAAATACAGTTTGAGATGATCGATGAAAAAGCTCGTGCATCATTACGAAATCTTCGCAATAGACCATATCCCTCGGAAATACAATCTGATTAAACAATGTCTTTTTGAAAATTTTATTCCACATATAAGACTTCCATGTTTGATCTCGCAAAATCAACAAAACACCCTCAATTCGCCCAAAAATTTGAAAAGCGCCTTCTTCTCCTTTGAATGAACGGTGATGAATCCTTCCGTCTTCATAAACATCGCAAACGCCGCATTGCGCAATATCAGAATTGGTTGATAATAACACTGTTATCAAATCAACATACATATTTTCATCTATCCAATCGTCTGCGTCTACAAAAGTAACGTATTCGGCAGTTGCATATTCTATTCCGGTTTTACGGGCAAATGAGCTCCCTTCGTTTGCTTTGTGAATTACTCGAATCCGAGAATCGCGTTCCTGCCATGCGTCACAAATCGCTCCCGTCATATCAGTACTCCCATCATCAATCAATATAATTTCCAAATTGGAATATTGCTGGGCGACAATGGAGCCAATACACTTATCTGCGTATGTTTCGACATTGTAACAAGGTACGATAATGGAAAGAAGAGGTATTTGATTCATTGCTTAGTCAATATGAACAAAACAGCGTATTTTTTTGTTTGTAATCTTCATTCTATTTGTAATCTTTATTACAAATAAATAAAATTTCCTTAACATCTTGTATATTCTTGGATTAGATTTTAATATATATAATTTTAATGGTGAAAATTGTCGTGAATAGACATTTCGTGCAGACATAATAACACACAGCTGGTTTGATACCGTATAAAAAAAATCGGGAGTATAAAATTGCGGATAAAGAATGATGGCGTTCATTAATCTTTTCCCAAATCCGATGACCATCCTTTCAACATAGGGTAATGCGTCATGATATTCAAGATGTTGTTTCGTAAAAAAATATCGTTCAAGGTATGCCTCAAAGAAATGCTGAATGGCGATTGTTTCTTTCTGTATATTCATGGTTCTGGTAGCGCTTCCGGTTCTTTGAAGATAAAAGTAGTATGCTTCGTTCAAAAAAACTGTTTGTGAAGCCCTGTGAAACAAATCATGAACGATCATATCCTCGCCACAAATTCGTCCTTTTGGAAAACCAACATGATCGAATAATTCTTTTTTAAAAATTTTAGTCCACAAACTTGTTCGATGATGTTCTGTCAAAATCATGATGACGCTTTCAATCCGCCCCATCATTTTGACGGAAAAAATTTGTTTCTCAACTTGTGGCTCTATTCGTCCGTCTTCATATACGAAACACGCATTGCTGTGGGCAATATCCGAATTGGTGGATAACAATGCTTCCATCATATCGGCATACATATTGGCGTCAATCCAGTCATCGGCATCTACAAAAGTTACATATCCGGCAGTAGCATGCTCCACACCGGTCTTTCGGGCATACGAAACGCCTTCATTCTGTTTGTGAATTGCCCGGATACGTTTGTCTCGCTTTTGCCATGAATCGCAAATCATTCCCGTGTTATCCACACTTCCATCGTCTATCAGCAAAATTTCCAAATTTGAATAGGTTTGCCCGACAATCGACGATATACATTTATCCATGTAGTTTTCAGTATTATAACATGGAACAATGACTGTAAGAAGCGGCTCGTTCATGATTCAATAATAACTTCAATGTTTCAAAACAATTAAAACCCTGTTCCCATCGCTTCTGATTGTATGATAGTAAGAATCCAAAACCACAGGCAAGTTCAATGACCTAAAGTCGGATGTTCCATTGCCATGTTTACACTGGAAATTAAAATGTACTTGATAATACATCACATCATAAAAATTAGCGACCCCTAATCCTTTCGGCACAAGCCCACTAATGATTGGATAATGCTTGCGTATATTGTTAACTGACGGAGCGTATTCGATTGAATTTTCTAATTGGATTTCCATGAGCTTAACGTTTTCATCTAAATATAAAGAACTTAAATCATGCAACAGTAAAGTTATCCGGAATTCTGTATAGCGCGCTTGATCAGCTAATGCATTTCCATACGAAACAGCAAAGACCAGCAAGCACCAGTTCAGCGCCAAAACAGCAATAGAAGCAATTCTCTTATAATCTGAAACAATATAAATACATATTATGGCCAGAAACGCCCCAAATCCAATTAAGTAACGAGGCAGTAGAAAATTGTATATCAACACGAGATAAGCACCCCATGACAGCATGAAAGAAAAGCCTAATGCCATGATTGAAACGAAAAAAGAAAGGGTTTTCTTTCGTTCAGATACCAGTATAGACTTAGCAATAAAGAATATACAAACAAACACATAACCTATTTTCCACGTAATACCTGATTTCAGATAGACATTCCCAATGTATCGCTTTATATTCTTCATGATGCCGGGTATCAAGTCATCTAATGGAAACACATTAGTAGTTGCATACGTATTATGGGCAGCATATTCCGGTACCAACAGAAAAAACTTAAAAAATAGTATGGCAAAACAAAATGCAAATGTTGCCATTCCCAAAAATGACAGTAATTCTTTATCTGTTTTTTTTCGGGTATTCCAGTCCTGAAAACTAAGGAAAATAACAATCAATATATAAATCCCTGAAGCCGCTTGATAAGTCATACACATAATCAATAAAGATACGATTGAACAACACAGAAAAGCCTTTTTTCGCATCATAAATAAAAAAGGAACGATTCCGGCTAAGATGGATAGCGCCATGTATGGAGCATCAAATTTGTAAGAAATGCAATCTAAAAAGTAGGGGGAAAAACCTAAAGGAACGCTTGCTAATAATCGTATGGCATTAATTTTCCCGTTACCAATAATATATACCAGTAATACACTGCTAACAGCCATGATGACAATGGCTAATAATTGTGGCAAAGGAGATATATCCGTCATATTGGTATCGCCATGAATCAGAATGGATAAAATTTCCGAGATATACCTGCTCCATTCATACCATGATCGATAACCAAAAGCCGTGTGTCCGATATCGTCAAAATACAAAACATTTGCGCGAATGATTGTCAAGAACCCCAACAAATATACCCCTGTCATAAATAAAACCGGCTTCAGAAGCGAACGAAAATCTATGATAGACAGACAATCTTTGATTTCCTGTTTTACCTGAGACATTATTCCAATGCCAATCCGTATCGCTTTTATTTCTTTAAATTTATTCATATTCGTTTTTTTGATTTTCATACCAAATGTCAGACAATAAGTTGTAGTTTTTGGTGTTCAATTTCATAATTTTACACAAAACCTTTTTAAGGGAAATAATAAGACGTCTTAGAAACACGAAGCATTTCGGGTTCAGTCGAGCAGCTGTTATATATACACGATAATGAGTCGATATTTTATCATTTTTATCGATAGGAATAGAAATTAGTTGCCTCATTTTTATCTTTAAACTTCCTTGCGGAAAATACTGTGGGAATGTGACAATGTTTTGCAATGTATAAATCAAAAGAGGGATGGTCAGTTTTTTGCTCGACGGCCACAAGCTATGATAAGCAGGATGGCGCTCGATAAAAAGGCAACGTTCATAATGCGCCTCGCATGCATCATAAAGCTTTTTTATTTCTGTTTGGACATCTCCTTTCCTGCTGACACTGCCGCTTCGCATGTTGTAGAAATAATATTCGCGTTCTAACAAAACAGTTTGCGAGGCTTGATGAAATATTTCGTGAATAATCACATCTTCCGCATAAATGCGTCCTTTGGGAAATTCTACATTTTCAAACAGGTTTTTTTTGAAAATTTTCGTAAAAAAACTTGTACGCCATTTCCGGTCTTCCATAACCAGCATGACGCCTTCTGTTCGTCCCATTATTTGAGTTGCTGCACGTTGTTCTTTATCCACTCGATGTTCCAAATATCCGTTTGGATGAACGATACAAAAATCGCAATGGGCAATATCCGAATCGGTTGACAGCAATGCAGACATTAAGTCAGTGTACATACTCGAATCTATCCAATCATCGGAATCCACAAAAGTGATATAGTCGCCCATGGCAAGTTCTACGCCGTTTTTACGGGTAACAGACACACCTTGATTCTGTTGATGAACGACTCGAATACGTTGATCTCGCTCTTGCCATGCATCACAACGTATTCCTGTATTGTCGGTACTTCCGTCATTAATCAACAGAATCTCTAAATGGGTATATGTTTGCCCGACAATTGATGTGATACATTTATCCATGTATCTTTCAACATTATAACATGGCACGACTACTGAAAGAAGCGGTTGGGTCATCTTATTGTTCTTTTTAGATAATGAATCGACAGGTTATTACAAAGCGGGGGCATCTTTTTCTGATTCGGCTAATTGATACTCGTTCAATCGGGTAAATGCGTTCCAAAAATTTATATACATCAGATAATAGGGTAGCTCTACTTCGGAAAAGAGATGACAATTTGTTTTTATGTTGAATACTTTCATCTTACACATACGTATATATAGTGTTCTCAGTAATTTATACCATTTCGCCCCCATTTTTAACACACGTACTTCCATATTTGTTACGCGGTGTTTAATTTCGCCTTTCTGAAAAGAGATTGAACACATTTGTTTTACTTTTAAATGATAATATTCGGCGGTAAAATATTGGGGAAAAACAATCATATTATGCAACAAAAGAATGCCAGCGAATAAGTTCGCATATTTAACATCCTTCAAATAGCTGTGATATTCGGGATGGCGGTTCACAAAATCGTACCGGTCATGATAGGCGTCGCTCAAATCGCTCATCATTTTCATATCTTTCTGTATATTAATCCTTCGGATAAAACTGTCGTTTCTTTGAAAGTAAAAATAGTAAGCGCGATCAACGAATACTGTTTGTGTTGCTGTATGAAACAATTCGAGGTTTATATAATCCTCTCCCCACATTCGCCCTTTCGGAAACGTAATATGATCGAACAGCGATTTTTTATAGATTTTTGTCCAAAACGACACCCTCCACGTCTGGTCTTTTAATATCATTTTAACGCCCTCTGTTTTGCCGAGTATTGTGATGGAATTTGTATGTTTCTCAACCCTATGTTCCATACGTCCATCTTCGTACACAAAACAGAAATCACATTGTGCAATATCCGAATTGGTTGATAATAATGCAGCTATCATATCAGTATACATATTCTTGTCTATCCAATCATCGCAATCCACAAAAGTAACAAGTTCTGCCGTGGCATTTTCTATACCCGTTTTTCGTGTGTAGGGAAGTCCTTCGTTTTGTTTGTGAATCACCCGAACTCGGCTGTCTTTTGCATGCCAAATGTCGCAAATGTTACCTGTATTGTCGGTACTGCCGTCATCTATCAACAGGATTTCCAAATTTGGATAGGTTTGCCCTGCGATGGATGAAATACATTTATCAAGGTAGTTTTCAGCATTATAACATGGTACAATTACAGTAAGAAGCGGTTGGTGTATGTTCTTTTCCATCTTGATTCGGTTTATCAATTCTTTTTCACGGAATGATTCAATAGCGTTTTAAATTTTCGTTTAAATTTGAATATTATCGGATAATAAATTTCTGATTTAATGTGACGTTCAAATTCTTTCTGGATATCTCGTGCGTTATCCGGAGGTATAAAAAACTTGTCTTTTAAAAAGCTTTTGTATTGCGCATATAAAGCTGTTTTTAAATCAGATTCTTTGATGTAATTTCTTGCATAAAAGTGGTTTAGTACTTCAATAACCTCCAGATAATTAAGGCCGGCTTTATATGATTTTGTGCTTACATCATTGGCGTGATTCCTAAAATAATTCAATATTTTTCCGCTGACAAACACATCTCCGTAAGATGCGATACTTCCCCAAAAAAGCCAGTCGCCGCAAAATTTCAACTTCGTATATTCAGAACTAATTTTATAAAAAACGGATTTTCTGAAGATAGCCATACTGGCGTTATAAATTGCATTCCCAAATAATAAACGTTGTTTAATAAACGAATACCCTTCCATGTTTTTTTCTAAACAATCCTGTATAAATATCAATTGTATCTCGTTGCCATTCACACAATAAGATTGCACATATCCTAAAACTGTATCTTTGTTTTGCTCTAACTTTGGCGCCAATGTTTCTAAAAGCGTAGGCTCGCACCAATCATCGCTTTCAGCAATCCAAATATATTCCCCTTGTGTCAAATGAATCCCTTTTTCCCATTGTTTAAAAGTAGAACCTGAATTTTCAGTATTATAACTAATCTGGCTCACTTTTGGATGATTTCTGAATTGTTCGATGATTTCTTTGCTATTGTCTGTACTGCAATCGTCTAAAATAATCAATTCAAAATCCTGATAAGTCTGATTTAAAATACTTTCAATGCGTTGTTGCAGGTAACTCGCATGATTGTAATTGGGTACTATGACTGAAACTTTAGGCATTTTCTCAATTTTAGATAAATCATGAATAATCGTTCAACCAACCTGTGTCTTCTCGAATTAGCCATTGCTCTTAAAATGTTTAATTCTTTTTTTTGAATGTTTGTTTCCTTTTGTAGGTTATTATGACTTTCAACAATAATCTTAATTATTTTAAAATTATTTTTTAAGAACCCCAAATATCCAATTGGGTCTTGCATGGTTTCATCATTCAATACGTTAAATATTGTCTTTAAATAGCCATATCCATTTTTTTTATCCGGTTCAATATGACAACCTTCACCCCATTCATTCCACGCATTGATAAAGATAAATTGTTGTGTTGATGCAAATTTTTGTTTCGTGTCGTCAATGGCTTCTCTTAAAGCAAATTCAAATAGTCCAATGTTATCATTTATAAACATGATTCCTTTTTGTTTTCTTCGAGGCGTATTGTCCCAACAAGGAAATACAATTCTGAATTTTAAAAATGACTGGTTTGCATCAAGTATTGATTTGATAATGCTTTGCTCATATTCCATTGTTGTCCATCCACCTTCATGTATTATCTGTGAAGTGCACATGCTAAAATCAGGAAAATCCAAGGAGGCGTCAAAATCAATTTCTAAAGGATTTATTCCCTTCAGATGACTTTCCACTCGTATGAGATATAAATCCTTAAAGCCATACCTCCGAACTTCCTCTCTCCATATTTGTGCAGTTTGTTTGATGTCCGGAAAAAGTTCGGTACGGTATACAATAAACATGGGCTTACCATCTATTCGAATATACCGTTGATCTGAAAAAACATTTTCACATAAAAAACGAATATGATTCAAATCATCTTCAAAAGAATGTGTTTGTTCCTGAATGATTTCATGCTCGCTTCCATCCCAACGCCTGCTCCAAGGTTCATTTGCCCAAATGTAACAGAACGGAAAATCAGGTTTACCCAGTTTCAGCATATTATCCAAAGGTAAATTTAAAAGTCTTTTACCATTGAACCAATAGTGATAAAATGCAAATCCATAGATACCATGCTCTTTTGCCATTGCCGCCTGTTTTACCAACACTTCCGGGTCGCGTAAATCATAATATCCCACATCTTCGTGTGGAATATGTGGCTGGTAATGACCTTCAAATAAGGGTTTTGCCTTCTTCACATTAGTCCATTCGGTAAAGCCTTCTCCCCATGCTGCGTCATTTTCGGGTATGGGGTGGTATTGAGGCAAATAGATTGCTATCGGTTTTATCATTTTCCAATTATGATTTCATTTAGTCTTTGAGCATAGTTGTTCAATGTAAACGTATCCAATGCCCATCGTTGCGCTTGTTGCGCAATTTGATGTCGAATGTGATCATCTTTTAATTGTAAAATTTTTTGAGATAAATCCTCAATGTTCCCATATTCGTATAAAAAGCCATTAAAGCCTTCTTTTACCAATTCAGGATTTGCACCTGTATGAGATACAATAACAGGCAATCCCATTTTCATTGCCTCAATCGTAATACGCCCAAATGCTTCGCATCGGGAACAAACCAACATTACATCAGCCAGCCGGTAATAATCGCAAATATCTTTTACAAAATCAATCGCTTTAACCGAAAATAAATAATTTTTCTCAATATAATTTTTTACTTGATCGGAATAATCATCCTGCCCGGCGCCAACCAATAACAGTTCGATATTTTCCCCTTGTCGTATTAATCTATGAACTGCATGAATGGCTTCCATTTGACCCTTACCTTCCGCAAAGCGCCCCATTAGAATAAGCGTTAGTTTACCCGGCTGTTTGGGGGGGAGCATTGTCATGTCATTGCAATTTAATTTAACAGCCTGATAAACTACTTCTCGTTTTTTGGGGGAAATATATTTCTGATAATACGATTCAAGAAAAAAAGAATTAAACAAAACTTTTGAAGATAACTTATTTGCCAACCACAATGACAATCGAGTTCCATATATGAGATTATAATTCAAATCTTTTTTCCCTGCTTCGTGAAAATACCATATATGTTTTTTCCTTGCCAATTTACTTGCAATCGCCCCGCAGGGTATAACGGAAGTATTTGAAATAACAATGTCCGGATCAATCTGTTTGATTACCTTATATGTTTTCTTTACACATCTGACAATTTTTTTTAGCGTTTGATTTTTTTCTTTCCGGTCTAATCGAATTCCTCTATCATACCACCAAATTTGAGACAATATCTCAAAATCTCTAAGATATGGTTTGCAAAATTCGATGATTGGACCATCAGCGGAAAATATGGTATATAATTCATGTCCAGAAAGATACAAAGCTTCCAAGGTTTCCGCAAATGCTCTTTCACTTCCATGAAGCGTGCTGTCGTGCGATATGTACAGAATTTTCATTTGAGGATTTTACGTTTTAATTGACCTAATGGACGCAATATTGCAAAAGGGAAGACAAATATAGGGTATATAAAAAAGAAATAATCTCTGAAACGCATATATTTTAATAAAATATTTTTGTTAAAAGAACGTATTCTTTTATAAAAAATAAATTTTTCTTTTAATGGTAAATACAAAATACTTTTCTTTTTTATTTCAGTATATATATGATTTATATATATTTCCGCTGCATCATAGGGAAATAAATTTTTGCTGTAATGTTCTAATATATTTAAACATTCACAATACATACGAAGCCTATCTGCTAATTTTTTTCCTCCATTTATATTGGATTCCATAATTGAAACAGGATTTATCCTGTAATAATACACAATATCAGGGATATGCTTGAATTTCTCACATGCGATAAGACATCTTAATGAAAAGGCATTATCCTCAAAATAAACGCCTTCAGGAAACAATAGTTGATTTTTCAATAAGAACTCCCTTCTATACAGTTTTAGCCATGCTGTCGTATGCTTTTCCCAATAAGAAACGATACGATCGTTTAAATACGCCATCCCTGAAGTAACGTCAGTTTCTATGGGTGCATATAGATAATCATATTTTACATCTTCATCGGTTACTCTTTGTGCACAAAAATGCAAGATGTCCAAATCATTCGATTCTACAATAGTCAATAATTTTGCAAAAACATTTGCTTGAATATAATCGTCAGAATCAATGAAGCAAACATAGTTGCCTTGTGACGCTAATAAACCGGAATTTCGTCCCGCACCAGGCATTCTGTTTGTTGGGTGTTCTATAAGTTTTAAGTTCGCGTAATTACATTGATAAGCCTGCACGATGTCTCGACTATGATCGGGAGAGGCGTCATTGACACATATCACTTCATATTCATTTTCAGGAATATCTTGGGCATATATACTATCAAGACAACGGGAAATGTATTTTTCTACATTGTAGAAAGGAACAATTATGGAAAGACGTATTTCGGACATTTGTTAGAATTTGCGCAGCTTGATAATGAAGTTTCGAATAAAACGTTTCAGCATTTTCAATACTTTGATGTCTTCGCTCCAATAATATTTCATCAACCATGACATATTTTTCAACACAAATTGAATTTCTTCGCCAAATGTTCTTGGGTAGATTGTCTCTAATAGCTCCAATCGGTACTCGCGAGTCATACTGTAAAAATCTAAGGCATTGCGTTTGAAAACGGGAGTGAATTCCTTCCGCATTCGTTTGCGGAACACTTCTCGGTTTTCATCATCTAAGCGGTTCAAGTTCCAACTATACGAATTGGATTTCATCCGGATAAATGCTTTTTCAAGTTTTTTGAATAACTTGGAATAGGAAGCCATGAACCTTTCTATTTCGGCGAATTCATCACACACACAGAACACTTTATCTTTGCTTTTATTCGATTGGCTGAAATGTCCGATGCGGTAGTGTACCAGCGGTTTTAGTGTTAAATATACACTGTCAGAAAACGCCCAAATCTTGAAAGTAAAAGATGTGTCCTGAAAAGAAGCGCCTTGTGTTTCCAAAAACTGAATATGGTAACAATTCAAAAAATCGCGTCTGTATATTGCGCTCCAAACGCTGGGCATTATGTAAAAAACAGCGGGTTTTTGATGTGGATCGAACACTTGTTCCGCATCGAGTTCATGCCCCCATAACGGAGGGTTCGTTTCTTTACCGGTTTCGTTGTCATAAAAATAAAAGCATGATTTTGCTACATCAACACTGTGTAATTTCGCAATTCCATACAACGTTTCATACATATCCGGTTCAATCCAATCGTCAGATTCGACAATCCCTATATATTCACCTGTTGCAGCTTTAATGCCACGGTTCATTGTTTTTCCGTATCCTTCGTTTGGTTTGTCGATGACTTTGATACGTTTGTCTTTTTCTGCATACTCGCGGATGATTTCAAGCGATCCGTCTTTCGACCCGTCGTTGATTAAAATGATTTCAAGGTCTACAAGCGTTTGCGCAACAATACTGTCCAAGCATTGCCGCAGATACTTTTCAACATTATAAATCGGTACGATTACTGAAACTGCCGGTTGTTTTCTTTTGTTCATTATGTCTTTATTAATGATGTAATCTTTCTCTTGATGAATGCAAGATACTTATATAAGGCCATGTTTTTAATTCTTTTGGAACGCATTTGTTTTTTTAAAAACTTAATTCTTTGCGCGACCGGCGTCGGAAACATTTTAGCCGACCAACCTTCATCCGCAATAAAATCAAAGGCCAACTCATAAATTGCTTCTCGGCATACTGGGTCGGATTCAAACCAAAGGGCAAAATCAAGGGAAGAACAGAAAAATGTTCCCATGTACTTTCTGTTTTTTTGTATCAATTTGCGCCGTTTCATAAAATCATTGAGTAATATCGCTACTTTCAAATGATCGATGCTCATGCCTTTTTTCTGTGCGAATGTGTCGCTCATAATACTGCCCGAACGACGAACATATCCGTAGAGGTATTCGTTGATGAAAAATATTTTGTTTGTGACTGCAAAACAGGCGTTCACAAAATAGGCGTCTTCGAAATGCAACCCTTCGGGAAACAGAATGTCATTCGATTCCAACATAGTGCGACAAAAAATTTTGTTGCAGGATGAAAAATCTGTTCGTTGCCTGACATCGTCGTTCATTTCACACAACCCACTGAATTTGATTTTGTAATAGTTGTCGTCTGATTCTTTGATTCCCTCTGTACCGGGTTCATAAATAACTTTGATGCCACACGCAGCGATATCGGAATAGCTGGAAATGATTCCGTGTATCATTTTATCGCACATTTCAGGGTCGTAGAAATCGTCGCTGTCGCAGAACATAACTAAAGGCGCTGATGAGTTCCGCAGTCCCGTGTTTCTTGCAGCGCCCAGACCGCTGTTCTTTGTGTGGTGAATTATTTTTAAACGCTTGTCTTTTTCGGCATATTCATACGCAATTGCCATGCTATCGTCACTTCCACAGTCATCAACCAATACGATTTCTATATCGGGAAATGTTTGCGCGATAATGCTATCCAAGCACCTACGCAGATACTTTTCTACATTGTAAATCGGTACGATGACTGTAAGAAGCGGTTGAAACATGGTTTATTTCTTTATTGGAAACCTTCCGAATCTTCATGTACTAAAATGACTTTAACCTGCTTGTCGCCGGTTAGTTTATTTCGCACATAAGGAGTATATCTGTTGTTCTTTAAATACCACAAAAGCATTTGGGAATCAGGGAAATATTTTTTGATGAAACGATAAGACAAATGGTCGCCAGATATATAATTCACATTGCTTTCCCGAAGCCTGGCGTCAATGTTTTTGGCATAATCAATTATTTCCTTATCAGACGCAACATAAGGATTAAAATCCCATATCGGCAAGTAAAAACTGGTCGTAAATCCCGCAGATGTAAACGCCGACAAGGAATAAGAATCCATTGATTCCACAATCACATGTTTACGATTCATGTTGTGTTTATCTGTTAATTTCAATAAATACTCCAATGCCACATCTGCATTTTCTTCATCAAGGTTTTTGAAATCCAACCAAAAATAACGCTCCTGAATGTTTTCGATATTGTCAAACATTTGAGATAAAGGTAAATATATCTCAGGATCGGGGTCGTGGGCAACGTAAAAATAGGCGCTGTCTGCCTCCCAAATGATATCCATTTCAAAGCCTTTGTATTTTTCCGCCATTATCTTTGCCCGCTTTATACTATTGGTGCGATGCAGCCAAATCTTTTCACTGAATAATTGATTGTCCGGATGATTTGTTACAGCAGTGGTCGTCACGTTTGGCATCTTTATTGGAAAAAGTAATTTCTCTTTCCAATCGGATGGCAAACGCCAATACACATACAAACCAATTATGATTGCCAGCGTTACTCCAGCTATACCTAAGCATGTGATTGTCTTTTTCATATGATTCAACTTTATTCTAATTCGTCCCATTTATACACTTGCCAATTTACATGAAATATGTAGTTCGACTCCTCTCTCAGCTCAGAAATCATCTCATCTGAAAAAGAATACCCCATCAATTCAGCCAGTATATTTATGGTACTCACTGTATTGATTCGATTTTTATCATGCAGAAAATATTGATCGATAATGGCATCGACATTGATTTGGCTTTGATTGATGACGAACATCGGTACGTCAAATTGTCGAAAACCTCCGTTAATCATACCATGTCCACCCATATCAATACTTTGTCCATGGTCGGAAATGTAAAACAATACCGATGATGTATCTGCCTTCACAACATTGTATATTTCTCGCAATACGCGGTCGGTATGGTGGATACTCCGGTCGTATTGATTAAAAATACTGTTACCTTTAATTACTGCCGCATCAATTTCATCGGATTTATTTGAATACCCGCCATGACTACCCTGCAAATTTATGACAAAGAATTGCTTCGTGTTTTTGTTGTATTTTTCCCGAAGTTTCGGAATTAACTTAAGGTCGGATATTCGTTTTGCCGTCTCTTCATAACCTGTGAAATAAACGTCATGCGCTAATGAAGAGAAATGCGTTGTGATCGTACCCCATGTTTCAAACGTAGTCTGATTTGATAGCCAAATGGTTTGATAACCGGCGTCGTTTGCCAATTCTATAAGGTTTTTATTTTCAAAAAAAGGATTCAGGTTATTATTCGGCGTTGCAAAGGTAAACAAATGTCGTGCAGCATCCATCGTTGTACAACCTGACGATACTGCATCATAAACCTTCATGTTAGACGATGTTTGAAATAAACTGTCTAAAAACGGGGTTGTTTTAACCTCATATCCGTATAACGACAGATGTTTCCTGTATTGACTTTCGCCGAGAACAAAAAAGATTTTTTCAGGCAACCCGTCTGTATCCTCCCAAAAAACGCCTTCCGGCAAGGTTCGGTCAAGCGATAAGTATTCTTTTTCTTTTTTCTTTTCATCAAAAAATGCTGCAACTGAGATCATTTGTCCGTATAAAAGTGGAAAACGATCTGTTATCATCATTTGATGCGACAAGATTTGGTGGTCTTTGAAATAATCGGCAAAATCATTATCAGACTTAATCTTTCGAAAGACATAAAGCGGATAAAAACAGAACATGTAAAACGACAATAACACCATACTCCATTTTGCGCTAACTTTCATACGTTTAAGTTCGTTGCCTGACTTAAAAAGTCCCCAAAAAGTCAAACAAACAATGATAAGGGATGATACCATTCTACTGCTCATGACATCCGATGCTTCGGCAAAGTTTGTTACCATAATCGAAGAAATAATCCCTAACGAGATTGTACAACGAAAGAAAAAACCATAATAAGCTTCGAAAGCGACGAGTATCGAAAAAACAACTGAAAGGATTATTCGAAGAATCAATTTACTCTTACTGATTAGGTGTAAGATAAATAGCAACGAAGAGGCGTTGATGATATAATAAAGATAGTGTCCTCGCTCCAAAGCCGTTCTTATTTGAAAATAAACGATCAACTGAAAATATATAAATACGGCTATCGTATATTTATATCTTTTCAAAAACGAAAAAACCATCTGGATCGAATCCTTTATATTGTTGATTTTCATTTATTTCACAGCCTTTATGCCAATTAGTAACTGGTAGTCTTTGTCCATCACATCCAATAATTCTCGCTTGGGCAACTCATCGACCACCATGCCTTGTAGAAAAGCGCAGGCTGACATCACATTTCCCATGGGGACAATCTCAACATGCGAAAACTTTGTTTCTTTGAATAATAATTCGAGCGATTTATTTGTGAAACGCCAATAATCGCCCCATCTGTCCATATCGCATCGGCAAATTTGAGAAATGCCTGCAACTGTTGCCAACATCACACCGCCCTCTTTTAAAAGGCGATATGAACCTTCTAATGCTTTTGGTATATCGTAAATAACATGAAAAGTTTGTGTACAAACAAAGCAATCGTACCGATTTTCGGGTAAAGTTTCGGGTTTTGTCAAATCGCCAATAATTACAACGTCTTTTTCTGTGCCGTCAATGTGTAATGTTTCAACAATCGGTTTTTCCAACGCAGTTTCATTTAATTGAGCGTAACGTGTCGCGTAGACATCTTCACCTATCTCTAATATCCGCCCTTTTACGTACTGTCTGTTTTGATACAGAAACTTTTCGACATAATATCTGTCTACTGCGAATCCCCATCCCGTCGTCTTGAATCCCCATCCCCTATCGAAACCGTAATTACGGCTTAGCGGTTCAACCCGTTCCAATAAGTCAACGGTTAATGTAGAGTGCCTGCCGAATATTATTTTAATGCCAAACAACAATCTGGTATAAAACCGTTTAAAAAACCGATTCCCTTTTTTTGCAAAAGTAAATACACTTTTCATTATGTTTATAAGTATAAAAGATTAAAAATTTATGGCTGAAATATGTATTAACGAATCAATATCATGCGCAAGTTGAGTTGAAAAAAGTTCAGCGCCAATTCGATTCAAAGTCCATGGAAAATAAAAGAAAGTTGAGTCGTAAGATATTGGGTGATAAGTATAATCAAGAATGGGAATATTGTATTTTCGGGCGATGCTGTCATACAGTTCATACATTTCTTTTAGGTCTATAATTCTGTTTGTTAATTCAATGTACTTTGGAGCATAAACAAAAACAACCTGAATTTTTTCAGCATAAGCTTTTGCCAAATAATCGTCAAATAAATGTAGCGTACGGCTATCTTTCCTCAATACATATTCAGATTCTAACTTCGAAAAGTCCCTATCCCAGTCTACTGCATAAAAACCTTTGTATAACAAATCATTTCCCCATCTTATAGATTTTTTTCTTAAACCTAAACCAACATGTGTCAAATCCTTATAACCAATATACCTGTAAGCTGGAAGATATTGTTCAAAGAAACTGAATTTTTCTTGTTTGGAAATGGCTCTTTTTAAAGAAGAATCGAAAAAATAGGGGAAAAATTGCTCGCTTTCATAACCTTTACCACATTCGAAATGTAATAAATCCATGTCGATATTATGTATGATTAACTTTGGTTTTGTGTTTTTCCTGCGATAAACATCATATCTGATAAGCTGACTGTTAATATATCTGCCATCTAAACCGATGTTGTAGAAATTAAGCCCTACAATAGAATCCAAAATTCGAGGATCGTATTGCATTTTTGCTGCACAAGAACCCATGATAAGAACATCACTTTGCAAAGTGCCAGAATATATCTCATTCCAAACGTTGAGGTACCAAGAGGTGCTTTTGCGTAATTTATTAGAAATCACAAAATCTGCTATGATAGCCAATCCCCACAAAATCGCAAAAAAGACAGATGCTGTGAAAAGGAATTTTTTCATTAGAATTGAAAATAAATAAAAAGTTCCACATGATACTCACCAAACACAAATAGAAGGCCTAACAGTACAAAATAAATCGAAAATTTCAGCACATGCGATTTGATTCCAGCTAAATCCAATCCATGTTCTTTTTGTCGTTGAAACCATTCTATGGTAAACATTGCAACTAAATTTAAAAACAACGGAATATAATAGATACGTTCCATTTTAAACGGCATGCTTAATATGCTTTTATCAAAGATGTGACCAATATATTCAAATGCCTGCCCAATGTTTTCAGCCCGAAAAATAATTAAACCTACTGTTACCAAAGCAAAGGTTAATATGATATTAAACAGTACTTTTGGCTTTGGGAAGCCCCATCTGTATGTTGATATTTCGTTCTGTTGAAACATTGACCCCGATAAAATCAGCGGTATGAACAATAATCCATGATACAATCCAAATAAAGCAAACTTCCAATTATCGCCATGCCACATTCCGCAAATAACGAAATTAACGATAATTGCCATCATCAATCCCCTTGTACGCCTTTTTCGCCACAAAAAATTGAGAGGAGTAAAAATATAATCTGTAAGCCAAGATGTGAGTGAAATATGCCACTTGCGCCAAAATTCAGCAATATTTTGGGCGAAAAACGGATAATCGAAATTTCTGGTAACCCGAAATCCCAATAATTTTGCAATCCCTATTGCCATATCAGAATATCCCGAAAAATCGGCATACATTTGAAAAGAATACAAAATTGCAGCAAGAATTAGCGTACTTGCCGTTTGCGTGTGAATATCGCTGTTAAACACATGATTGACATAAATAGCACAACCGTCGGCAATGACCATTTTTTTGAACAAACCCCATAATATTTGCCTCAAACCATCAACTGTGAGTGTATAATCAAATGTCCGCTTTTTCTGCAATTGCGGTATCAAGGTTGCAGGGCGATCTATCGGTCCTGAAAGAATACACGGGAAAAATGCAACATACGTAGCAAATGCTACTATATCGCGTGTCGGTTCTATTTTGCCCTGATTGATATCAATGATATAACTCAACAAACGGAACGTATAAAAACTGATGCCTATGGGCATTATATTCTTAAAAGTATGCAGATTGGTTCG
>Ga0209628_10000671_pt1 | contig 21189 bp, 28 predicted proteins | sample TergutCu122P4_FD_187285 | JGI IMG/M metagenome (GOLD analysis project Ga0209628, IMG submission 187285) | Cubitermes ugandensis P4 segment gut microbial communities from Kakamega Forest, Kenya - Cu122 P4 (SPAdes) (version 2) | ecosystem: Host-associated > Arthropoda: Insects > Digestive system...
ATGTTTGGGAAAGTGGAACTAGGTGGATTCTCGAATTCACACAAATACCGCCAGGAGTTGATATTGGGTCACCATCTTTCATCTCATTCGGTTTGTCAATATCTGGAAATGTCGATGCCTATTATGACAGTAGTCTTGGGTATTATGTTTTAGGAGACATTATTGTCTCTGGAAAACCAACAACTGTAGGGACATATGTTCTAACAGTGACAGCTTGGATGCATCCATGGTATGACGTGTATAGATGGACAATCACATTCAACGTGACAGCACCAGCATCATATTTTACAATTACTTATGATGCAAATGGAGGATATACGTCTGCATCACAGCAGACAGTTCAACAGGGGAAATCAATCAATATATGGCCAACACCACCAGTTTGGCTTGGTGGAGCCAAAAGTTTTATTGGTTGGAAAGTTGGAACATCATCAATAATATTGCAACCTGGCCAGTGGTACACGCCATCATCAAACACAACATTGTATGCGCAGTGGACAGATCCAATAGTTGGTGGAAAGACATTCTTTATGACTTTCAATCCGGCTGGCGGTGATAATCCTCCTAACACGCTTTCATATGCTACAACAGCAACACAATACACATTTACAGTACCTGATTCGATACCCAATAGAACTGGGTTCGTGTTTGCCGGCTGGTCATTCGGGGGGTATGGAGGATTCTATGGATCGGGTGTCTTACAACCGCGTGAACAATTCACTCTATTTGCTTCAGATCCGACGATAAACCTAACAGCCATTTGGATCCAGATAACTGGCCCTCAAATTATTTCCTTCCATAAAAATGGAGGTGAAGGTGAAATAGGAGATCAGATTGTAAACACTTCCGTTTCAATATATCTTCCATGGTCTGGCATGACAAAAGCTGGTTACTATTTGTCCGGGTGGAGAGAAGGAAATGCTACAACAGGCAAGCTGTACAACCTTGGTGATACTTACAAGGTTGTCACATCAACAACCATGTATGCACAATGGACGGCTTTACCGTCTAACACCTGGATAGATCCGAATGCACCAAAGATCGTTAGAACAGGAGAAAGCTACGATTACAGGCCAGACACAAATAACGCAGCCACTCCTTGGTTCTATCGCACTTACACAGCGTATGGAATGGCCCAGGGTCCGTGGTGGATCACATTCAAAGTTCCGCTAGGTCTTCAGGAAATGCTCATAGAGGGCAGAGTTATCATTAAAGGGATCGCACCAGCAGCTCCGGGCGCATACCTAGTGGAATGTAGAGTTACTCATAACACAGTTGTCACAAGCATATCGTTTGTGATAGTTGTCATACCCTCCGGCGCTCAGCAGACCACATACTCTGTGACATACGATCCGAATCTAGGTAATGGTACTCAGATCACTATTAGCGGTATTACACCTAATAATTCAATAATATTGCGCGATGCAGTAGATTTCGTCCGTCCCGGATTCACGCAGGTTGGTTGGAGAATTGAACGTCTTGGAACTCCATCAGTATTTTTCCTCGGAAGTTCATTCCCAGTCACTGAAAACGTTACGGCTTATGCTGAATGGAACCCTAACCCTAACATCGTTGTTTTCAACGCAAACGGTGCAGATGGAGGATCCATAAGCCCATATATTGCATATACGGACGGACAAATCTCTCTTCCTTCAGCAGGTCTGACAAGAGCCGGGTTCACTCTTGAAGGATGGTATCTTCTGAACAATTTCAACGCTATCTATCCTAAAGGATATGTTTACACTGTTGGTGACAACGTAACATTCTATGCCTATTGGGTACCGATCGGCGCAACGGTGAACAATCTTACTGTAGATGCTAACGGCGGAACGGGTACATACACTCAAAGACTGGAACCCGGTAAGAATGCTGTTCTGCCTTTGGTTGGAATACAGAAGGCCAAGAGTATTCTGTCTGGATTTGCCAATTCCACCGCTGCATCGACACCTGATTATCCGAAGGGATCTGTTCTTACAGTAACTTCAACAAAGACCGTTTACGCTGTGTGGGTTGATAATACCGGATTGAACTATGTTGTTGTCTCATTCAATTTGAATGGAGGATCGGGATCAATAACGCCGCAGATCATCCCGATAAACACAAAGGTAACAAAGCCTTCCATAGTTCCTAAAAAAACTGCCAATATCTTCAAAGAATGGCGTTTACAAAATGGTCCAGTATGGGATTTTGACGTGGACACGGCAGATGGCGATATTACACTCATGGCAGAGTACGATATTCATTTCACGATGACACAGAACAAGCTAACGGTCAACATCCAAATAATGCCTCAATTCGGAGGCACACAGGTTGTGGAGTGGGCAGATGGATATTCTACAACTGATACTACACTGTTCTTCACACATACTTATGGGTTTAACATGTCCGGAGAGATTACCGTTACATCTACAACTATGGACTCAAGGGTTCTTACATCGTCCATTCCGTTCGCTGTATCATCTACGGATCCGGGTGGCGGCGGAGGCGGTGGTGGAGGCGGTGGTGGAGAAACGACCATTATTTTCAAAGATTTGAAGATACCGATAATGCTGATCGTGTTTGTCATCATGTTATTCCTGATGATAATTGGATCGCGGGTACTAGGTGCCTGGTCATTTGTTATCGGTGTGCCTCTGACGATCATAATTGAATATATCCTGTGGAGGTTACTATGACCGAGTATTTTGAAGATGAGCAAGTAGAAAAGAAAAGAAAAATATCAAAGAAAACTCAGACAAAGGCAATATTAGCTGTTGCTATTCTGATGGTTGCCGGAATTGGAGCAGTTTTTGTAACAAGCGATGAAACCACAGAGGAAGTAGATGCGTTTATTCTAACATACGCACAGTTTGCGCTGATCTTGATAATAATGTTCCTCGCCGGTATGACTGTTGGTGTTCTGGCAGGAATGGCCTTAACCGGCGATTCTCAGGGAGAAACTATAGCTCGTAATGGCGAGGCTAATCTGGTGGCATCTTCTATTCTTCAAGGTGCTGCATACTATACAAATAACTCTAAACAAATCTCGCAGATCTGGGAACTGACATTCGAACACTTTGTAAGATATGCAGAGCTTGCAGCTGCCTTCTTATGGGGCCCAGATGTTCCTTATTCAGCTAATGCGATCTTGGAAGAATCAAGAGCATACTACAACGGTGCAGTTGCGATAACAAATTCAAGTGCTCAGACGTCACAGCTTTTCCATCAGATCCATGATCGTCTTGATCTATGGAACACTACCCCAGATACGAATGCATATGCCGGCAAGATGAAAGTATCCTGGGTTTATGGCTCAACAGAATTTGGATCCAAAACACACTTTGATGGGTATCTTTCTTCAGTGGTAAGAAATCCTACAACAACGAACAATAAGGTTTACATTTCGGACTCTGCCAATATGTGGGTAGAAGGTGGATCTGCAACGATTACAGATGAGATGGGGAGCACAAAAACCCTCTCAAATGGATGGAATAATCTTACTTCATCAGGGTTCAAGCCAGGAATTTACACACTTCAGGGAAGTAGAACTTACGCTGGTCCGATAATGCGTATAATTGACCCGCAGGCAGCTCCTGTTCTCTCGGGGGTTGTGATGGAGGCTGACACGCAAACCAGGATAGCGATTAATGATACCAATAGCGGAGGTGTCATGATCGATGGAGTCTATTACTCAGGTTTGAGCATAAGAGTGTCACCTGACAGTGGTACGCCTCAGACAGTTTCCGTTACTTCAGTGTTTAAAAACATGCAAACGATGATGGGGGATGTTGGCACCACAATGATGTATGCCAATGCGGCCGCGTCAGCTGTGTGGAATCTCTACGACATAGCCGGAGAGTCTTCCGTTTTCATAACTACTTTGTTAGTTCCCGATAAGTACCACAATATAGACATCAACGCAGCTCAGAAGTCGTTGCTAACGGCGGTTGCAATGGTTCAGCTTGGTAACTTTTTAAGTGCACACAAGGAACAGATCGATGCTACAGACTTCAAATTGACTTCAGACTCAATGACATTGTTCTGTCGTGGAGACATTTACAAGAACAATGGAGAAATCTTGTACAAAAATGTGATTTTTACACCATTGTTCTATACAAAAGATGTTACATTGACGACTGGGAATAATGTTACAAATCAGAACGCATTGATTGCGATATGGGATAGAGATAAGACACTTTCTTCATGGAGTTTTACTTCAAGCACAAAGATAGGTGAAGTTCCTCCGCTGCATAGTGGAGGATCTATCTACATCTACGAAATGAAATATGGAGCGAATTTCGTTAATAGCGTGTTCCTCGAATTGAGGGATATTGATATTATCGATCCTGAGAAATGGGATCAGGTAAAGCCTGTCGATCCAGGAAGTGGTAAAGATGACATCTTCTGGGCTATTGTGATGATCATAGCTGGAGTAGTTCTGATCATGATAGCGGCAGTCGTAGCTCCGCTCCGTCCTCTGATGTATCTTGGCATCATCCTGATCATACTTGGATTTGTGATGTACGTCATGTCCACGTTCTCGATCTGGAGCCTGATCGGACTGTTCACCTTCCCTGCCGTAATGCCTAAAGGCACCGGGGGGAGTGGAATGCTTTTTGACCGAGGCAGGGGGAGCCTCTAAATCCCCGGGAGAATAAAAATGAAACAACTTGCAAACAACAATAAAGGTATGGTTCCGCTGGTCGCTATCTTCTGGATACTGATGATCACATGCGCGGCTTTGTCGTGGATCTGGCTGTCAGCCGCCCTTCTCTTTGCGATGGGTATCACAGCATGGGGTATAGTGAAGATTGGACGTAAGAAGTACATTACAGGATTGATAACGATAATGATGGGGGTCGCAGGATTCATCCTTGTGTATCTTCTGATCACCGGAGGACTCACCCTATGATGGATGTCTGGGCCCTTGTACTGATGGGTATCGGCCTTGCGCTGATATTCGCACTGATCGGATCGAGAATTCAAAAGGGAACAAAGTTTGTGTACCCGAAGGATCCCTTCACTCTTTCACTTTTAATCTTTCTTTCGATCGATATGTTCATGTGGATCCTACAGACGTTCAACGTTGCAGCTCCGGTCATTATTCCGATTGAGCCTTATGTGTTCCACATTCCCATAATGATGGGGTATCTTCTTGGGTATTGGTTGAATGGAATGCAGGAGGTAAAGCAGCTGAAAGAGATTGACGAATATGGTAATGAGAAAAGCTACTATGAGGTGTTCTACGACAACAAAGAAAAAAAGCTGTGTCTGGCTGAACAAACAAATCTGGGCATGCTGAAGAGGATACTATTTGGAATACACCACGAAATAGTTATCCCAGGGAACTTGTCTTTCAGGGATCGCGAATCTAGGCAAGAACTTAGAAGACCATGGTGGCCGAAATTCAAGTATGACGAGATAGAGATCCTCGATCGAAAGCCGCTTGGGATCGTATTTGTAAAAAAAGGATTCATGAGCCTGAAGAAGTATTCTACAAGATTGATCCTTGCAGATAAATATCACGTGCGGCCGTCCGTTTTCAAACGTAATATGTCTGTTTTGAAGGAGGCAAATATCCGGCTCACTGAGTTCTATGTAGAGAACGAGAACCTAAAGATCCTTATGGACAGTGCAACGCTGGAGAAGGCATCCATCCTGAATACCGACCTGAAGAGATACAGGCCTGTAAGACAATTCTTTGAGGAAAGAGAGCGCAAAATAAAGGAAGAAGAACTTATGGAAAAACAAAGAGAGGCAGAACTAGCAAAAGCTATAGAAACGGCATCTGTGCCAGAAGAAAGGAAGGAAAAAAGATTCAGGAGGCGTAATAATGCGGAGCAAGTTCAACATTAAAAGGAATGATCATACAGATCCTGAACCGGTGCCGGATATACTTCAAAATGCTCTGTACAATGATGATTACATTCTCTCTCAGGCTGAGGTAGCAGCTGCAGAAGGAATCTTACAATCACTTAATCTGTGGTTAGAGATATTCCAGATGACACGCAATGAGTTTAATCTGAGGGGAGGTACGAGCGAATTCGCAGACGATACTCTTTCGTTTACGCTAAATGAACAGAGTATGAGTGTTTCCAAAGATGGTTACTTCAAACCCTGCTATAAGATCGGTGGATCAGAGATTGAACGCAGATTGCTGAAGATGCGTCTAATAGCTGAGTTATACGAACCTACTATCCTAGAGCGCATAAAGAATGTCAATGGATTGGTGGAAGATGTGATTCATGTTCATTCTTCTAGAGGGGCGGCGATAGTTGCTGATGCCTCAATGGAACATGGGGCCAACCTCGACGAAGTCGCGCGTGGCGCTCTGATGAAAGACATGTTTATGGAAATGTTCTACCATGATAAAGAATAACTACTATAGAGGAAAAATCTAGCCTGAATGTTTCAGGATGAAACAGCAGGTTAAAGAGAAAGACTTTACAGAGACCTTTTTATCATATATCTTTCCCCCAAAGATCATAACCGGAAGAGTTGACATAATATCTGTATCAATATTAGGTACTCCATCATGTGGGAAAACCACTTTAATGGAGTGGTTGGGTGAAACAGCAGATGATGTGTACGGTGATCTGGTCAATATCATATATGCAAATGGATTCAGAGTTGCAGCAGCTCATATGGATGATCGTCCTGTGCAGCTGATCTTTCTCGATGATGTATCAGGGCAAGCAAGCGCATTCAAGGGCGGAAACGCTGAGGCGATACAGATCAACAACACATTCAGACACAAACTGGAGGACTGCCAGGAGGCTAACGGCCACAGATACTATGGAGGATTAGTTATCATCGTTAAGGGGTGGCAGAGAGACAACGATCTGCACAGAGCATTCAAACAAGACGATTGCAGGATATACAAGACAGCACCGGTGCTATCAGATGAAAGAGACGAACTGGCAAAAGAAATAGGAGAACATTACGTAAAGAAATTAGAGGAAATAACTTACAAGATCAGGATCATGAGAGACCAGAAAGCTAAGTCTGATTGTGTTTGTGTATTGTCCTACATAGGAAAGAGCGCCGGAGTTGGTGTCCTTCACTATGAACAATCAGATTACAGATTTCCTAGAATAAAGGATGAACACGAATTTGTGAAGGGTGTTGAAAAAGAAAAAAAGAAGGCCGAAAAGGAAGAGGAAACGAAAGATCCTCCAACGCGCACGCGCGCGCGAGTGTGCGATGAGGCGGTCTTGGCTCTGCACCGGGAAGGTAGATCTGTCAGGGAGATTGCAAGACTATTGAACACAACTCCCTCCACTGTTCAACGAAAGGTGAAAGCTTGCGAATGTACAATTACAAACATTGACGGCTAAATAAGTACACAAATGAATACAAAACGGAACACCCTTGAGCTCCAGACGTGCGCGCGTACACGCAGGCGATATGGGGGGCTATGCGCGTGGAACGGATTTCGGCACAGTTACGCTCAATAAGAAAAATGAGGGGAGGTGAACCATGGCAAAGAGAAAAAGATGCAAGAAAAAGAAATGATACTTGAGTCAGAAGATCGCCGGGGAAATGCGCCGGCAGAATCATCCTCCGCGAGAAGATGAGCGGAGGCCTCCGGGTGCGTGACTGCGCCCGGAGTGTATGTCCTCATTTTGAGTATTGTGAATATGATGATAGTTCCTTTGTGATCGATTCTATCGTTTCAAGACTTGCACATGATGTACGATCAAGTTGCCCCCTGGCTATCATGTTCAGTTCTTCCATCATCTGTTTCCACTGATTATAGTCTATCTCCAATCTATCTCTGGTTTCAGTCTTTCCTTCATTATTCATTGAGTAGATATAATCCAATATTTTTCTGGCTCGTTTTTCATTACTAGTTCCAAATAAACCCAACCTTCATACCCCGGAAAGATACTGTCCTGCAGCGGATATATCAGTTTCGGTACTTTCGGGCAACCCCCTCTTAACTATATAACTGAAGACAGAGAATATGTAATTTCGGGAGAATGGCAGCATGAGAGAAATCACGCTTGACGTATTCATTGATATGATCTATCTAGAAATACAGAGGAACATTACAGAGGAGATCTGCCGCACATGTCCGGTTGTGGAGTACATATCGGAGCTGCGGCACACGATCAAGGACATGACACACGAACAACTATCAACGGAGCTGGGGATCGCATTCAGTAATAAGAAGTGTCCATGTGAGAAGAAACGTTCATAAATTGATAATAACATAAGGAAAGGGGCCTAGTTACCAATCTCTACTATGTGTAGATATAAAGTCAAAGTTAGCTCCTTTGAATTCTGGGCCCCACTATTACGCAATATTTATATATGTCGTACACCTATTACTATACATGGGAGAAATCCCGAGGAGCTAACGAAATGGGATATAGTGACGAAGAAAGATACCAGGAATACATGAACGAACGCGCTATGCGCATCGGAGAAAGGAACGATGAGGTCGAAGAACTGATAAAGAGAGGATATGTAGATCTCGGCGGGAACACATTCATGCACCGCGAGACAAGAAAGGCTGGAATGCTCAAGAACGGAAAGCTCATAGCATTCAACAAGGAAGTCCTAGAGGTGTTGTGACATGGTAATGCAATACCGCGTCACAATGGAAAACCATCATCTAAGCGATAAAGTAGCTAAGACAAACTTTTTCGATCGCGGAGATACCGCAAGAAGGCATGCAGAGAAATGGAGCAAAAAATACTCTGGAGAGTATGCGCACCTGGAGGCCACAGAAGAATGGGAATTCGAAGATTCCTTGTGGACCTATATGGGAGTATTTGTAAACGGGATAGAATACAACACAAGCGATAAACGCATAAGGGATCTCATAGAGAAGGGACTAACATACATTCAGGCCAAGAGGTACACAATGCATCAAGATGGAATGAGTATGCAGAGGATCGCTAAGATAGAAGACAGCATCATGCCCATCACAATAACAAAGGCTGCAGTTCAGAAGTCGATCGAACAGGCAAGAGATAAATTATCACAGAACTAAACTTTTTAATTTTCTTCTTTTTCTATTATAGCGATCAGATCCGCCAACTTCTGTGCTACGATCTTGCCTTTGTCGGTGAGGAACCAGACTTGGGTATCCCTCCAATCTCCTAGTTCTTCTGAATCTACAATGCCTAGATCTTTAAACATTCGTAGGGAATCGATGGCTCCTGCATAATTCATTTTATATATTCTTTGAAAGACGGATCTGTTTGTTCTGCCGTCTGCGAGTAATATAAGCAAGACCTTTGCATCATTTCCAAACATGACATCAATGCCCCCCTAATGGCATGTTTCGGTTAACAAACATTAACTTATACTATTAATTTTCTGTTTGCAAACACAAACTTATTTATTCTATGAATGTCAATTAATGTTTGCAACTGCAAATCGTTGCCTCGACTGCGTAGAAAATGGAAAGGAACGGAACTTTCGTAAAATCTTGATCGCAGTTGAGAACACGAAAGGGGGAATTCCATTCGCCCCTCTGACGTTCCGTTCCGATCCGCCCTTACACAACATGGAAGACAGTGAATCAAGCGTGCAAAGACCATTTGGCGGAGGCGGCAACCTTCATACCCATCGAACGGACCACTCCGATAATCCTCTTCTGTCTTCCGCCCTGTTGTGACCCGATAAGGTGAGAATATGGCAACAGCAGAGAACACAACGGCGATAATATCAAAAACGGCAACACTGCAAGGGATGCAGAAATACACGCAGTGTCCAAAGTGCGGGATAGACCTCGATTTCAAGAAGTCGAATCATCTTTTAGATTTACGAACTCCAAGCGGCAAGACCGTCCGTTTGGTTCTTTGCGCTCAGTGTTATCACGAGCATGCCGTAAAAATGCGATCGTATTTTGATGAGTGGTATTGTGTGCAGCAAGCCCGGGATGTACCGAGAGATAATTGGATCCCGTCATCATGTGAAGACAGGATGTGCGGATCATGATCTGTATGTGTTATCATAGAAAATCAAGAACACTTGAGATGCTTTCAAAGAGTCCGGATTTGCGAAAAAGGCTTGCAAAACAAGGATTTTTCATCGAGGTAATGGAATGAGTCTCTTTGGCGGCTCCAAGGCCGGGGTCAACAACAACGGTTCCCGGAACAGGGAGCTCCAATATCATATTACATGTCCTAAATGTAAAAGCAAGACTCTGAAAGAAATATGGACAACAAGAGAAGGGCGCGTGAACTTCACATGCTACAAGTGTTCAGCGATCTTTGAAGTAATGATCCCCGGCGACCTGAAGAGGAACGGAGAGTATGATGTCAGCGTTATAAAGGGGAGGTGCCGCGATGAATGATAAGATCGCATGCACCAATCCTCTATGCAGATCGGAAGAAGTGAGAATGGTTCAGATAACGAAAGCCGGAATACAGAAAATGTTCTGCAGCTGCCTGATGTGCAATCGGCAGTTCTTTTTGCATGAGTGAGGAAATGAGACGGCCTGCAACCGCTGAATCAGCCATCGAGTCGTTCAGAAATTATCTGACAACTGAAACAACTACAAAGAGCAGAACGATAGTTGACTATTGTAACACTCTTGGAGTAGTGGTAAGATTTTTCAGAGCGAACGGCCGCAGCTGCATGCCGTGGGAAATAACGCAAGAAGATGTGAACTGGTTAATCACATCTATGATGGAGAGGAATCTGAAAGTTTCCACCCGGCGTTCATACGTGACACCGTTACGGTTATGGTGTCTGTATTACGGTAACGATAAACCGGCAAAGATGAAGATCACATGGCCGAAAGATAAGAGGATACTGCGGGATTGGCTCAGCGATCATCAAGCAAGGAGATTGTTATCTCTTGACATGACACCGAATGAAGAGCTGCTTGTTCACTGTGAATTATGTCTTGGGATGCGGAGGATCGAGGTCCTCCGGCTGACAGTGAAAAGTTTCTATGATGGTTTTGTTGAGATAATCGGCAAGGGATCCCAAGACGGAAAGCCTCGTACGATGCCATTCCATCGCGACACTGCACGAGTAGTGAACAGATACATGGAGTATCGCAGATCCCTGGTCAGCCTAGCAAAATCTGTTCGGCCTAAAACAACAGTCGTTCCTGACGATCTGCTGATCTATCTGCGGGGCAATACAATAAAGACCTACTCGGAGAAGGGCAGCGGCCTTGATGAGTGGATAAAAAAGCTGGGCTCTAGGATCGGTTATGATGAGCTTTCCAATCATACCCTCCGGCGCACGTTCGGCAGAGAAATGTGGAAGTCGCTGGTGGCTAAGGGAAGAGACTTTGCATCCATCATCGTTGGAAAGATGATGGGCATTGAGGATGAGAAGACACTGATAGGTTATCTCGGGATAGATCTTGACGACATGAGCAAAGCAATGGAGGATTTCAACCTATGACAAAGACAGCTGTATTAGACCGAAAAAAGGTACCATCCAGCAATAAAGAAGTGGGCCTATCCGGATTTGAACCTGGTGCAAGTGATCTGGGTGAATCATATTTTGGGTCGAATGCGGAAAAAGAAAGATTCATTAAGAATTTTGAAAAACTGAATAATAAGCGGGGGGTGTGCGGGTGATCGAAGAGCGCCCATGCCCACTGAAGAAGGGATTCCGCTGCGGGTACACCAATAGGCTAGCTCTTCAGAGCAGCTGCAAAGGATGCCCATACGCGCCGATCGAAATTAAAGGCATCATGCCCGGACAACAGGGGGTGCCGGCGTGAAGTGCGGACAATGTGATCATGTGAAGATCTATTCTGATCATGTTCACTGCGGACATCCAAACATACAAGAAGACAGTTTGAGAAAAGAGATTGATTTTATGGAGTGGTCAGGGGAGAGTACCCCTACATTCTGCCCATACAAGGAGAGTGCACAATGAGATCATCATCAGCGAAGGCTCTACCGGGTTCGATCCCCGGGATGATGGAAAAAATCAGTGCGCGCACACGCACGCACAGCACACAAATGGTAGATATGTACCTCACGAACGATGAGTTTGAGTGACGCTGGACATTGAAATGGCGTCGCAGACTGCCCGTCAGTCTGCCCCGCCTTTGCCGCGTTCTCATGACTGACCATCGACTGGGGGGTGTAGAGGACATGCTGTCGGGGGCAGACGGTCAGCGCGGCTGACCGACTGGCCATGACAGAATACCGAAATTGTGCGCTGTGTGTGTGCGTGCACAGTGGAAGGTGAAAAAATGGGTATAAACCAAAAGCTAACCCCTCAAGGCATCCTACAGGAATTATACAATAGGAATGATAATTGGGAGACGGATCATCAGGCAACGTTAAAATTTTCTGAATTTGAAAAATTATTGAAGTTAGATCTAAGGCTAACAACACAACATCGAAGATGTGTTGAACTGTGGAAGGATCTAATCAATTTCGGGATATTCTATAAGGTCAATCAGCACAACACCGCGATCGTAGATCTTGTTCAAGTCAGAGAAATTCTTAAGATACCTGAACCAAAGCACACAGAAAAACCATTGGTGATCAACCAGAGTACAAAGGTGGTTACATGACGATCCGCGAGTACATCATGGAATATGCAAAGAAAAATTATGGGTTCTCTCTCTATGAATTGATTGCTCACGAGGATCAGGAATATAAAATCAAAGACATTCGCGCCGAACTCGAAAAAATGGCAACACTCAAAAATCCACTTCTTATAAGAAAAATGGATAACACACTCGGAAGGGTAGTTTACAGATATTATCTGCCGAAAACCGAAAAAGAAATAGTTTATGAACCCGAGGATCCCGCCGAAAAACAAACAGTGAATATCGCGCCGAAGAAACCGGTAGCGACATTGGAAGGGTGGTGCTGATGGGTCAGACAAGAGAAAAGGTGTATGCCTACATCAGCGATCATCCCGGTGCCAAATGCAAAGAGGTAGCTGATGCGCTCAAGATCCATCGCGAGGCCGTGAACCGAGTATGCCTAAGTTATCAACGTTTTGGGATGATGGAACGATCCGAGATTGACGGTTGCAATCGCTGGAGAGTGGTACAGTGAAGGTCGCAATCTATGCGAGGGTCTCCACAGATGATAAGGATCAGAATGTAGAGACACAGCTTATTCATCTACGAAAGTACGCAGAGGCATTCAAACACGACATTGTAGAAGAGTTCGTGGATGAAGGAAAAACTGCAAAGACAGTACGAGGAAGAACCGCCTACATACAAATGATGGAGGGCGTTCATAGCCATAAGTTCGATGCAGTCGTTGCATACAAGCTCGACAGGTTCCATCGAAACACATACAACGCGTTAGCTTTCGCTGAGGATCTAAGAGAACATCAGACCGATCTGATCCTGACAACTCAGGACATAAACACATCAACTGCCGCCGGGCGGATGATGATGCAGATCCTTGCAATATTCGCTGAACTCGAAAGTGAGAACACGGCCGAGAGGGTCAAGATCGGAATGGAGCGCGCCGCAGCGGAAGGGAAGATCTGTCACCGCCCGAGACGGGAGCTGTCGGATTATCAGATCGACAAAGCAAGGCAGCTCATAGCAGCGGATCCTGAGATTTCACACAGGGAGCTCGCAGAACATTTTGAGGGAATCTCCAGAAGTACACTAATAAAACTTCTGAAAGAGGAGGGGGTATTGACATGACAGTATCGCAGACCTCCTTACAGACATTCACTCAGATCCAACCAGACATCGCAGGCAATCAGCTGATTGTGTACAACGCGGTTGTGAGGAACCCCGGAGCCTGCAACAAAGAGATCGCTGAATATCTCCGATGGCCGATCAACTCAGTTACTCCGAGAACTCTAGAACTCAGACAGAAAGAATACATCAGGATCACCGGAACGAAGAAACTAGGGAAAAGAACGGTTCACTGCATGGAGGCGGTCGTATGATGACGGATAATAAGGGGGGTGCCTCTGAGCTTATAAAAAATCCCCCAAAAAGTCGGGTGGTTGAGAAAGACTACCTTCCTGACCACTGCAGATCATGCGGCAAGCACTGTATAGAAGGCGATGATGCCGATGCATACGCTATCAGCTATCTTTGTGATGACTGCTACGATAAAGCACTTGATGACTTCATTATTGAGCCGCCTTTTCGCAACGAACCCACTCAAGAAGAAATATACGAACTAATCGAAAAAATAGCAATAGCATTTGGTCCGCGCAAATATTTCTACTGCTACGCATGTGAAAAAGAATGCGTTCTAATGATCCGAACAGATCAACTGACAGATATTCCTGATGTGTGTCCATGGTCATACAATGCAATGAACACATACGATCAATCAGATTGGACAGTTGAACGATGTGAAGACATGAAAGATGACAAGCCGCCGAATGATGGGCGTTTCGGAGGTCGGAGATAATGTTCAAGAAACGCCATACATTATTCAGTCTATTTTCTGGAATAGGTGGAATAGATATAGGGTTTATGCAGGCTGGCTTTGAAGTTGTTGGTGCTAATGAATACGATGTTCACGCTGCAATAACCTACATGTACAACCTTTGCAACAACCCTGTTCATATTCATTTTTTGAATGGTGATAAAGATAAGGCTCGTTTGGAAAAAGAGTTGAAAAAACACATTGAGAAAGATAAAGACGGAAATATTTTGTCTTTCTTGCAATCCGGTGCGGGATGGATAGCCTCACATCCCGAAATACCTCCAGTGAAAAATTATTGGTTCGGTGATGTGTGCAAACTCAAGGGTGATGACATTCTTGACACACTTAATCTTGATTATGGCGAAATATCATGTGTAGCTGGCGGTCCGCCATGCCAGGGGTTTTCATATGCGGGAAAAAGAGAACAAGGCGATAAAAGGAATAAGTTGCTGTATGAAATGGGCCGTTTGATAATAGAGCTGATGCCACAGACATTCTTTTTAGAGAATGTTCCTGGAATAAGAACAATGAAGGAGCCTGATGGCACGCTGGTTATGGACAATTTCTTGGAGATCGTAAAAGGAGCAGGATTTACTGCTGGCGCGACACAAAAGATAAGCAAAGACGTTCTCAGTACGGCGAATTCTCTATATAGCGAACAAAAACAGCTATGGATGTGGTCATGATGATGGAAAAAGTCCTTCATTATGTCGAATCACATCCACATTGCACGAGAAGAGAGATGATAGACTTCTTCAAATTGGAAAATCCACAGAGGAAGAATACGCCGGCAAATGTTAACCATTGTGTGATCAAGCTAAAAAAACAGGGGTATGTGAAAGAGACATATGACAGTCAAACTGGTATTGGTTACTTGGAGGCCTGAAGATGGCCAATAAGGAACCCCTTTCATCCAGAGATTATTACCCAAAATGTCCAGAATGTGGTTCAATTGAGTTAATACACGGTTGTGGAATATCGACATGTAAGGATTGCGGAAATAAAGAATATTGGCTATGGAGAACAGTTTTTAACCAGATTGATGGAGTATTCGAATTAATTCCTGCCCACCCTAAAGATATTCAAAAACCAACATTGAAAAATACTCTTGATGGGTGGTTATCGTGAACAAAGAACCACTTTTGATACATGTCAAAAACAAATTTAGGATTTTGAAAGACTTACTTTATCTGACGGGGCTGATCTAATGCCATGGGTTGATCAACAAGTATTCGTTCCATGCTGCAACGAGATGGAGAGGGTCTTCAACGGAGCGATGGCTTACTATACAGCAGACTTCAGCAAGACCGGAGTAACATTGTTCTGCAGATCCAACTCATTCTTCTGGAAGTTCTGTCCGTTCTGCGGTCACGACCTTAATGAATTGGAGAGATGAAATTGAGCATGCATGATGATATAGAACGAGATTTTAAGATATTGACATGGGTGTTAAGAATCTGGGTTGTCACATTCATCGTCTGGTTTGCAATCCAACTGAAGGTCTTGGGAGTTATATGAGCACAACAACTCAAACAGATCTGTTCGGCAATCCGGTGAAGAAGGATGCCGTTCCCGATCGCACCTACATGTACGGATTCGGCGACACAAGACGTATATGCAGAGACATCAGTTATACAACTCCTCATGACATGGAAGAGATCCTTGCTGCAGGTGTGAAAATGGTTCACGCTGCCATTAAGGTGAAGATCCCGCAAGAGGACCTTCAGAAGATCATTGAGACCAAGGATGTGAACGAGCTGATAAACATTTTATCAAAAACCTTTTCACAGTATTTAAAGTAAAGGCTATTTTTTCGGTTCATAGTGTTTATCTGTTATATATACTGATTTTTCGCGGTACTTACCAATGTATTGTTCGGCGTAAGTCCGAGCAATCGGACGTACACGAAATGGAAATGACGCAGATAGCGGTCCTCGCGGCCGTATTGATATTCACACTAGTACTGTGGATGGTCACTCTCGTTCGCACAAAGAAAAATCCGTACATACTGATCCTGACGGTAGCGGTCACTCTGATCGCACTGCTGGTCGTACTGGACTTTGCGGGCGTGACAGCAATATTCGGTGACTTCTTTGCAGAGCCTCCTCCGGCGGTAACACCTTAAGGAGGATCCCGAATATGAAACACCTTAAAACCATTACAACGGCCCTCGTGGCCATTCTTTTTTCAATCTCATTTGTAGGATTAACGATCGGTTCTGACGAGGTTCAGGCTGCGGATCCTACCATTATTGACTCCGGAGCGACAACCCCTTGGGGCGGAGAATGGACCCTCTACAGCAATGGTCTTCTCCTGATAGATATGCAGGGATATGATCTCACACTCGGCTTCATTGCCGGTGCAGATGATTTCTCCGGACACGCACTCGATGTGACCGCGATCAGAATAATAAACTCTGAATTAACCGGTTCTCCAAGCGGAGATTATATCGAACTCGCACTTTTCAACGGATTCACGAACGTAACATCCTTTGCTTATCATCACGCGATCGGTATGCTTTCAATCTATTATCTGACTCCTGGTAATTTTGATTCTGTCAGAACAGTTGAGGTTGTCGATACACAATCTCCATCGTTCGGTGTCCTCTTTCCAGTTAGATGGTTCTTAGGTGAGCCTGCCTCCGACTTGATAGCAATAGGTCCGGTCGAAACATTTATCGTTGATACATCTTTGGCCTTTTATCCTAATTGGGATTTTATCCCTCCTGCGCAAGGAAAAACATTAATATTCACCGAAAAGGCAACAAACCTCTCCTTCAACGAGTACAATGATCCGATTTTCTACATTTATGTTGACGGCGAATTGGTCAAGCTCACAGATCCGGCAGATCTTGCAGGCAGAGCATTCGAGGCCGGCATCGGAAACACATGGGTGGAAATTGCAAACCTAAGCCCTGAACCGACACCGGACACAGACAACGGTTACACTCTGCTGATCCTTGCGATCATCGCAGTTCTTGCGTTCACGATCCTTGCGTATTTCGGATTCGGATACATAGGATCCATCGTATCATTCATTCTCGGAGCCCTGGCCGTTCTGATACTGTTCTTGTGCGGGGTGATAAAATGAAAATAAACACAAAAAGAATAACGTTGGCCTTGGCGGCCATGATGGCACTTGCAGCCGTGACGGCAATGGTCGTGACAGCTGATGACAGCGATGCGGATCCTACCATTATTGACAGCGGACCGATATTCACATTCAGTAATGATCCTGCCGGTACGTGGATCCTATACTCCGATGGTCTTCTTTTGATCGACATAACAGACAATCAATTTAACTTTACACTAGATGTGCCATGGAAGGACTACCGGGAAGATATAATAATCATTGACATCATCTTCGATATAGAGGTCACTTGGGGATTCGGTCCTGAACTTCCAGTTGAACTTTTCTCAAATATGCCGAACCTGACTACTCTTTCTTTCCCCATTTCTTTGGCGATATGGAGCGGGAGACAGATCACCGGATCGGATAACCTGAAGACCATTGTCTTTAAAGAAGGTTCAATAAAGGATTATATGTCACAGTTCGGCTTCTTAATTAATAATTGGAAGATCGAAGGGATGGAAGTTAACGAGTTCGGTATAGGGCCGATAACAACATTCAGTTACAATTCTGATACGCCTTTCCGTCACGATACAATGCGGCCCGCACCCGGAAAAACATTAATTCTTGGTGAAAACGCAGTGAACGTTGTTGATGACCAATACAACAATATGATAGCTTTCTTGGGATACGTTGATGACGAACTCGTAATTCTATCAGATCCGGCTGATCGTGCAGGTAGAATGTATGAGGCTGGTGTAGGTCTTACCTGGGTAGAAGTTGCTAACATAGGCCCTGAACCCACACCGGACACGGACAACAGTTACACTCTCGTGGTCCTTGCGATCATCGCAGTTCTTGCGTTCACGATCCTTGCGTATTTCGGATTCGGATACATAGGATCTATCGTATCATTCATTCTCGGAGCCCTGGCCGTTCTGATACTGTTCTTATGCGGAGTGATATAATGAAAATAAACACAAAAAGAATAACGTTGGCCTTGGCGGCCATGATGGCACTTGCTGCCGTGACGGCAATGGTCGTGACAGCTGATGACAGCGATGCGGATAACGTACTCTTCCAGGGGGTAGATTACTCCGCGCAGAGATGGGTCGTAACGAAGGACCTCACTCTGATCGTAACCGGTAACGACATTTGGACGATCAACGGAACAGGATCGAGAATATCGGAGATCCAACACGAGTGGATCCTGTACCATTTCGATTCGAACACGTACCAATATTGGGAGTATTATGATAAGACTGAGTACTATAGCGCATCAATATACTACGACACGTCAACAAGTAAGTTCGAAATGCAGTTTGGTACTCAAACAACATCATGGACATCGGATCAGTTCGATCTGCCGCCGATGACCAGAGATCCTTTCGCTGTCATGCAGGGGATCGTATTCCATGATGACATCGCACCTACTGATAAGATCACTGTGACATCATTCACCAGTGTTGGCGGTATGGTCAACATGCCATACTTCAACGCCTTCAACTACCACAATTTCGACTTCTACTGGTACAACGGAAAGACTTCGGTCACGGTTCCAATTCATGAACTTAGGTTCCTTCATGCGGATTGTTTCCGAATGAACGATTGGCTGGGAGCTTATGACGGCTGCATCATTGATTTCATCGGTGTCGGATGCATTACAACTTACGGCACATTGGAGGACTTCAAGAATACTGAGTGCCCGTTCTACGATCTGACCGGCAATATGTACGTAGATCCAACCAAACTGGCAGGAAAGAGATTCGTTGGTGAATCCAAATGGGAGACCTATACATGGTGGGGCGGAACAGAGACCTACGAGACATACGGATCTTGGTATGAGGTTGAACGCACCGATGAGCCCGGAGGCGGAACCGATACTGATAATGGTAAGTCGGCGAATTGGATCCTGCTCGGAATAGGAGTGATCGTACTCATCGCAGGGATCGCACTCTGGAGATTCCAGCCAATGATCGGTATCATAGTGATCTGTGTAGGCGTTGCAGCGATCGGGATCATCATAGGATGGTACTTCCTATGAAGACCAATAACAAGATCCTTGCAATAACGGCCGTCCTGGCCGTTGCAATGGCAGGGATTGTAGGAATATCACTTCAGAGCGAAGAATCCGAGGCAGGGATCCTTGCATCGGGGCAGGTAGGAACGATCAATTGGGTGGTTGACACAGATGGAGTTCTTACGTTAAGCGGAACCGGAGAGATAGTGGGTTATACAGAAACTGTACGCCCCCCGTGGTACAACTACAGCGCAAACATAACAACAGTCATAGTTAATGAGGGGATCACAAAAATATCAGGTGCCGCATTCGGGTATCTCACCAAAGTGAAAAATGTATTCCTTCCAAAGTCGATGACCTCAATTGGTACTTATCCGTTCTATGGTGTGGATTCAGTCATATTCCTTTCAATGTCGGACACAACCGCTGTAGCCGGTCATCTGAACTACAATTCTACTCTGTCATTCGTATTGAGGATCACTGCATATAACAGTTCAAAATCATATGTTTTGAACACGTATATTAAAAATTGGCAACTCGCCTATGCAACAGATAAAGTAACAAAATTATTAATCGACACTGTAGATCCCGCGTCACTTACAAACGTCACTCCAACAGTTGGAAAATCTGTTCAGATCTCCGCAATATCAGTTAATACAACCGGAGGTAACTTCTATGCAGCTGACGGAGTAACACTTCTTACAGGGGCTGATCGTGCCGGGAAGAATTACCTTCCGAATGCAGCATTAACAGGATGGAAACATGACGGCACTGCAGGTACAAACTACTTTAACACAGTGTCTTTTGATGCGAACGGCGGAACGGGATCGATGACCTCTTTACAGGTCTTCAACACACTGACAATGAATCTACCACTGTCAACTTTCACTCCTCCGGCTGACACCATTTTCATTGGTTGGAAGGTTGAGAATACTGGCAGCACAATGTTATCTGGAACACAGTTTATGCCGACTGGGAATGTCAAACTATATGCTCAGTGGGAAACAACAATCACACAGACCGTCTTCACGATCACATATGATCTCGGAGTAGCAAGCGGTTCAATTCCGCCTAAAACCGTAGTCGAAGGATCCGGAGTGATCTTAGCCAATCCTATGGATTATACGTTCCCTCCTGTTGGTAAAATATTCGGCGGTTGGAAAATAGTGGGAACAAACACTACGATCAACGCCGGTACACTTTACACTCCAATAGCGAACACTACACTGCTTGCGGTCTGGAATGATAGCTCTGGCGGCGGCGGGGGCACAGATTTAGAAGAAACTCGTCCGGGGGGAGCTTTAGGTGTTTGGATGCTGCCGCTTGTTCTGATCCTTCTTGTTGCGACTGCTCTTATCGCCTGGAGATTTGGCTTGATAACTGGAGCTATATTTGGAACGGCCGCAGCTGCGCTTGTGGTAATGTCTTATTTCTTATTGGTGATCTGATGAAGAAAAAACATTGTTTATTGGCCATAACTGCTATGCTAGCAGTGTTCTCAATTGCGATTGTAGGGTTCTCTTTACAATCGGAAGAATCTGATGCGGTCACTAATACAAGTGTGGGTCCAATAAACTTAGTTATAGGCGATTCATGGAGTAATACTTTCCATGTATCATCTGGAAAATATCCAGATAATGTTTGGGAAAGTGGAACTAGGTGGATTCTCGAATTCACACAAATACCGCCAGGAGTTGATATTGGGTCACCATCTTTCATCTCATTCGGTTTGTCAATATCTGGAAATGTCGATGCCTATTATGA
>Ga0209628_10000672_pt1 | contig 21181 bp, 18 predicted proteins | sample TergutCu122P4_FD_187285 | JGI IMG/M metagenome (GOLD analysis project Ga0209628, IMG submission 187285) | Cubitermes ugandensis P4 segment gut microbial communities from Kakamega Forest, Kenya - Cu122 P4 (SPAdes) (version 2) | ecosystem: Host-associated > Arthropoda: Insects > Digestive system...
ATTATGGACCGGATCGTGACGCAGGGCACACGAAGCGACATGGGCAACGAGTGGCACGAACGGTTTTGGACGACGGTGGCCACCTGTCGAAAGCAGGGACGAAACGTGATGGCCTTTCTTCGGGATGCGATTTTCAGTTTTCTGCATGGGCTTGCTCCGCCTTCTTTACTTCCGAACAATTGTCCGCTAAAATGATCCTATCACGCCGCTGAGAACGTAGGCGGCGTGAACGGATACCGTTTCTCCAAGTTCCGGCAACGATAAAGATGGAAGTACTGCTTCTACATTCCCTGTCTTCACCGTCGTAATGATCCTTCTCGCTCTGGGGGTCAGTGCTCTTTGCGGAACCGTCGGCGGAGCACTCATTGCCTGTATCGGTGCCATGCGATACAAAACGTACATTGCAATCCTCACGATCGTCGGTCTTGCTGCGGGAACGGCCTCCGGCAAGTTGATTCGCCTCAGCGGCAAAAAAAGCGACCTCTTCGGAAAAATTATCGGAACTGTTGCCGGAATCACGGCAATCTATTTCTATTGGGCTGCGATCATTCACGTCGGTGCGGAAGTTTTCTTCCTCAGAGCACTCATGCCGGATATCATGGTGTTGTATCTTCTTTCTCGTGGAGACATCTTCGTTTTACTCGAATTGGTGCTTATCACAGTCTTTACCTTTGGAATTACCGTCGTGATTTGCACCGACTTCAAGAAAGAGGATCATCTCACGCCCGAAGAGAAGAGAATAACTGAAGAGTTTACAAGGAGGTTTTACTAAAACTATCTGTCTGTCTGTTGAAAAAACGGGAGAAAACGCCGTCCCCTAATCCGGCAGAATCAGAAATTTTTACCATCACCCTGTTAGTTTGACTGTATAGTGAGCTAACCTATTATTATCAAAGGAGTTATGGATATTCCTGATTTTCAAGTGTATTGAGTTGAATTCATTTGCTTCACCATTAAAACGTTGGAATTTCAAGTATTTATCCCCAATTGCCCATTTTAACACGCGAAATCACGGTCAACAGCAAAAAAACAGGAGATTCCATAACTTATTGTACCACAATGGGTTACAAACAAAATTTTATTATACAGTCAAATTAGCGACAAACCGTACTTTTTTGCCGCTTTGACGAGATCATCACGGTAACGTTTTTCAAACCGCAACCAAAGCTCCGCTGGAATCAACGTCGCTTTTTCCAGCTTGTCGGCCAGTTCCTGATTGAGCGGAATAGGCGGCACTGCGGTACTCTGCGTATTCTACCAGGCCGCTAATAAGTTGGCGATGAATGGCCGCCGGGAGCGCAACGAAGTGAAGCGACCGAACCGAACCCGACCGAATCGCGGGGAAATCCGGTCACTGCGCTGCGCTCCGTTCCCGGCTGCCATTATTATTGGTGAATTTGTTATCGACCTGCCCTAAAATATCGATTTTATGGCCGTTGTGTTGAAAATCCCGCCGTCGTGTGATAGAATGGGGCGGTGTCGAGCGTAACGCAACCCCTTTTATACACGTTTACGTGAACTTTCTATGGAAATTTGGCCTGCTATCGATATTCGTGGAGGAAAATGCGTTCGTCTTCGGCAAGGGGACTACGCTCAGGAAACCGTGTTCGGCGATTCTCCGAAAGAAATGGCTCTTTACTGGGCTGAGCAGGGGGCGAATCGTTTGCACCTGGTCGATCTTGACGGTGCCAAGGAGGGACGACCGGTCAACTTTCAGGCGGTCCAGGAACTCGTCGAAGCCGTTGATTTTCCGTGCGAACTCGGCGGAGGCATTCGCGACGAGCAGACGATTTGCCAATACCTTGATCTTGGCTTGGAACGCGTGATTATTGGAACCTACGCGCTCAAACAACCGGAGTGGTTTCGGGAAATGTGTTTGCACTACCCTGGAAAACTCGTGCTGGGAATCGATGCCCGCAACGGGATGGTCGCCACCGAAGGTTGGCTGGAAACGAGCGAAACGTCCGCGATTGAACTTGCCAGCCAATTTGCCGAGTCGAAGATTGCCGCCGTGATTTTCACCGACATTGCGACCGACGGCATGATGCGAGGCCCGAATATCGCGGCAGCACTGGAAATGAAGGAAGCGATCCACGTTCCGGTCGTCTGTTCCGGCGGAATCACGACTCTCCAGGACATTCAAAATCTTTACGACGCCGGAATCGATGCCTGCATCATCGGTCGTGCTCTTTACGAAGGAACGATCAAGCTCGCCGAAGCCAACGGAGTCGCGTTCGATTTTTGAAAAACGCAATCAGAGATTTTTATGAACCGAACCATTTCTCCCTTAAAGGCGGCGGCACTTGGAATCATGCTCATCGGGCTTTGGCTGATCGTGCAGGGGGGGTGGAACGTGCTTGGGCTGATTTACACCCTTCAATACGCATCAACCTTAACCTTTCATAAGGGCGCAAGCGTTACCGCGATCTTGATCGTTCTTTGGAAAACCTTGCCACTTTGGATCGGGATCACCCTTTTTCGAGGGCAGCGAGCTCTTGTTCACCTGTTTTACGGCCGGTCCATCACGGAAAAAGACGAGCGAAACCATTGGAACGACACCCAATTTCTTTCGACGCTGGTTCTCGGCCTGCTTGGATTGTTCCTCGTCGCACGCGGACTTACTTTGTTCTGTGAGGAATATAGAATCATGGGGTTGATTGTTCAAATCGACGATCCCACCATACGGAGGAGTATCATTTGGGAAATGTGGCCTTGGGAATATATGGTACAGACTCTCTTCCCGGTCGTTCTCGGAATGATTTTCGTCCTCGGAGCCGGTCGAATCGGGAACATTATGGGGCACCGCATCGAAAAATCACTGGAAAAGGAGGACGATTCGCCATGAAACCGCTTCTGGAAAACAGGCAAGTGGAACGCCTCCTGTCGCTGTTCATTATCTTGTACGGATTATGGTTGGCGATTCCGTATGCCGAGACAATTGTTGTGTTCACACAGAGATATGAAAATCTTTTCACTTGGCTCAATCTGGTACAACTCGTAGGTAGTTGCCTGTTGATTGTTTTCTTTTCATGGGTCGTTCGATGGATCGGCTATTTCGCAACCGCGGGAAAACCCCGTTCAGAGCGTCGCTGGTTTGCTAAAGAAATTCTTACCATCCCTTTGGTTCTGTACGTTTTTACCACGTTTTTCACCGTGTTTCTCGACGTTGCGAGCCTGCTCTCGGTGATGTTCATGGCATCGTTCATTCGTGATACTGAGTTCTCTTATCTTTTGCATGAATACGGCGTCGCTTGGTTTTTCATCTTGCTGGTCTATTGCGGTTTCGCGGCAGTGGTTCTGTTCAATGCCCGACGTATCGTGGTGTGGCTTTTGCGCAGTCCGTCGACAAGTTTCACCAAGAATAGCAGCCGGGAGCGTGAGCGACCGGTTTAGCGTTTAACCGGTCGCTCACGCTCCCGGCTGCTATTCCGTCCTCAAAATGTTACCTTATTGGCGTTTTACGGTATAGATAAGACCCCAAAACGGGAACTTGTCGACGGACTGGGCTTTTGCGAATATCAGGAACATCGCTTGGTATAGCCAAAAATGACATCATCAAGTAAAATTACCCCGGCTTTCAAACACAAGGGCAACTTGAGGTCGAAATTTTCGACTTCAAGTTTTAAGATCAAAATTTTTGATCTTAAACGAAATTTTCGACTTCAATAAAATCATCACCAGAAAACTCAACTTAACAAACCCGCCGACCGTGACCACGCTCCAAACCATTGAAAACAGCATTATTGAAATTCAAGGCGTTCCAACGATCCTCGACGCAGACGTCGCGGCTCTTTATGAGGTCGAGACGAGATATGTCAATCAAGCCGTCAAGAATAATCCCGATAAATTTCCACCCGGTTATGTTATCTCGCTTGAGGAAGAAGAATGGAGCAACTTGAGGTCAAAAATTTTGACCTCAAGTTGGGAAGGCGGGAATGGGGAAAGTGATCGTCTAAGGTCAAAAATTTTGACCTTAGACGACAATGAAAAAGGGAGCAAATCTCTAAGGTCGAAATTTTCGACCTTAGACAGCGGCGGAAGCGGTAGAGGAAAACACGCGAAATATCCTCCTAAAGCCTTTACCGAACAAGGTTTATACATGCTGGCGACGATCTTGAAAAGTCCCAAAGCGACGCAGACGACGTTGGCGATCATCGAAACGTTCACCAAAATGCGGCGGCTTGGGCGGAGCGTCCGGGAGCTTTCCTCGGCAACTTCGGACGCCGACAAGAAGCAACTCATGCAGAAAACCGGTGAACTCATCACGGACATCTTCGCCGACGATCTTGAACCGCTCGAAAGCGAAACGACGATCGAACTGAATTTTGCCTTGCTCAAGTTCAAGCATACCGTCAAACAAGGCCGAAAATCCAAACCCAAAAAGTGATTTTTTTCGATCTGGAGACGCAAAAAACGGAAAAGAGAAGTATAATTACAAGGGAATCGGGAGAGTTCTGTCCCCGGTGCCCTTGAATCATTTCCCGAAACTCCCATGAAATCCATTATTTTCGCCATTTTTTGCGTTTTTTCGACGGTTTGCGTTTCTGTTTACGCCGCCGAATCCGCCCCAAGCGAGAAAATGTCGTTTCCGTTGGCCGCCGAAGGGGTTCGTCTGGTCGAGTTGGAATCGAAACCGACCCCGGAGCAGATTCGCCGCTCCATCGGTCGTGCGGCCCAATACCTGATCGAAAAGCAGAATCCGAAAGGGAGCTGGGGCTCGGCACGAAATACGAAAGAACTCAATATTTACGCTCCGGAAAGTTCCCATGACGCTTATCTTGCCGGAACGACCGCTCTGGGACTGGCGGCTCTTCTGGAGACGGAAGCCATGCTGAAAAAAGAGTCGGGGGCGGATTTCGGTATTGATCCCGGTGCGTTGACGAAAGCGATCAACAAAGGGGAGGAATGGCTGCTTACCAATCTTTCCAAATTGCGACGTTCCTCGTCGGACGTGATTTACAACATCTGGGGTCATGCTTACGGACTTCAGGCTTTGGTTCGGATGTTGGACCGTTTCCCGGACGACGAAGCCCGTTGCGAAAAAATTCGCTCCGCCATGCAGGAACAGATTGGTTACATCGAACGATTCGAATGTCTTAACGGCGGCTGGTGTTATTACGATTTCGAGCACAAAATGCAAAAAAACGCCGGCTCGCCCTGCTGTTTCGTCAGCGCGGCAGTTTTGCTCGCTCTTTGGGATGCGAAACAACATGGAGCCGACGTGCCGCAAAGAATCGTTGATCGGGCATTGGCGTCGAACCTGCGTCAGCGGTATCCCGACTTTTCCTACGCTTACGGGGAATACCTGCGGCTACGACCAATGCAGGGCATCAACCGTCCGCCAGGGAGTCTTGCCCGATCGCAATCGTGCAATCTTGCCGCCCGGCATTGGGGGGACAAAGACATGACCGACGAGGTGCTTGAGAATTGGCTCAATCGGATGTTCTCGCGGAATGGTTGGCTCGACATCGGAAGAAAGCGTCCGATTCCGCATGAATCCTGGGCGCAAGTTGCCGGGTATTTCTACTATTACGGCGTCTTGTACGCCGCGTTTTGCATTGAAGAACTTCCCCAGGACAAGCGGGCCCCGTATCAAGACCACCTTGCGTCGCTTTTGATCGAACGGCAGGGGATCGACGGATCGTGGTTCGACTATCCGCTGTACGATTACGGTCACGCTTACGCAACCGGCTACGGACTCATGGCACTATTGAGGGCGTTACGATAAACACAGAATTGTTGGAAATCAATGTCAAAAAAAATTATCTATGCTTGCGAGTGTGGAAAAGTTTATCGGTTCAGCGACCGGTTTGTCGGTCGTACCTTGCATTGTGCCCAATGTCACCGCGAAAACGTCGTCCCTTCGGTCTCGCTTCCGGATTCCCGATGGCAAAAAGCTCCGCCGGTCACGTCGGAAGAACTCGGCCTGTATTCCCATTGGGAAATTTCCTCAAGCCAAGGCGATGGTTCTTCAAGCCAGGGGAACGAAAGGCTTGAAGAAGAAATCGAAATCGCATTGAAGACCGATTCCGTTGTTCCGTCGTCGAAACCGGAAAAATCGGTCGTTCTTGGTAAATACAAAATTCTTGAAAAAATCGGCGAAGGGGGTATGGGCAACGTTTTTTCCGCCTGGGATACCGAACTTTGTCGGGAGGTCACGATAAAAACTTTGAAAACGCAGAATAAGAGAACGGCCCTTTCCACGGCAAGGTTTCTCAACGAGGCACGAATAACAGCCCGGCTCAAGCATCCCGGCATTATCCCGGTTCACACTCTCGACTACGACGAGACGGGCAACCCGTACTTCGTTATGCAGTTACTGGAAGGGCGAACGCTCAAACAATTGGTGAAGCATTATCATCATTCGAAGATTTCCGCGCTTTCACAAAAAACGCTTTACGAATTACTTCGGCATTTCATCAATGTTTGCCAAACGATTGCCTATGCTCACGACCATTTCGTCGTTCACCGCGACATCAAACCGACGAACATCATGCTTGGCGGTTACGGTGAAACCTTCGTTCTCGATTGGGGTTTGGCAAAACAGATCAACGATCAGGCGAATGTCGCGGCACCATCCGGCGAGGAAGAGGACGGAACGCCATTGGCCGCGCCGGAAGACGAGAAACCGGATTTAACGCTTGCCGGAGCCAGGGTGGGTACGGTCGGTTATCAATCACCGGAGTATCTTCGGGAAGGGATCAGCCAACCTTCCGACGACATTTACGCCCTCGGTGTCACGCTGTATTACTTGTTATGTGACCGGTTGCCGTACAAGATTGCGCAAAATCAACGTGTTGTTTTTGACGTGGTGATGCCCAAGCCCGTGGCACCGCACCTGATTAACCCACACGTGGATCGGCCCATGTCGGCCATCTGCCTTCATGCACTTGCCCACGACAAAAAGGAGCGATACAGGCGTGCGGAACACCTCGCCGCCGACCTTCAACGCTGGCTCGACGGTGAACCGGTATCTGTTTATCGAATGGGAAGACGCGAAAAAATGACGCTCTTGTTCCAAAAGAGGGCGATATGGGTCGGAATCGCTCTGACGGCTTTCTTCGCGGGATTTCTGCTTGCCCGACTATTGATGTGAGAAACTCAAAGTGTAAACGAAATGGTAATGAAACGGAAAAAAGTGTTGAAATTTAAGGGCATCGGGAATCGGGAATCGGGAATCGGAAATTGGAGGAAGTTTTTCACTTATCGCCGATTCCCGATTCCCGATTCCCGATTCCCGATGCCCTTGACTGTTTTGAGTTACCATTTGTTTACAAGCCGCTAACAAGTTCCGTTTTCATCAACAGATGATACAGATGCAACAGATATGTAGAGAGAGAAATTCTGGCTTTCACAATAAAAATCTGTATTATCTGTAATATCTGTATTATCTGTTGACGAAATTTTGGTTGCGTGGGAAAACTTGTTAGCGGCCTGCATTTGTTTACGGTTTGAGTGAGAAACCTCTTGATCTTTTCGAAAAATCGGCCAAAATTGGTCGGAGCGTCGTTCGAAATGTGATCGAATTACTCGTGAAAACGCGAGAAGTATTGAAATTTATGCGGTGCGGCGTGGAAAGAACAACGATTCCCACGCCCCGCTCCCCACTCTCCACCTCGTTATTTATGGAAAAAACCCTTGTTTTGCTGAAGCCGGATGCCGTCGCCAGAAAGGTCGTTGGCGAAATCCTTGCCCGATTCGAAAAAAAAGGTCTGACGATTGCCGCGATGAAAATGTTGCGTATCACGCCGAAACTGGCCAAGCGACATTACGAGGAGCACATTGCCAAGCCGTTTTACCCGGAATTGGAACGCTACATCACCAGCGGCCCCGTTATCGCAATGATTTTGGAAGGTCCGGAAGCGATTTCCGCCGTGCGAACCCTGGTTGGCCCGACCAACGGACTCTTTGCCCCGCCGGGAACGATTCGCGGAGATTACAGCTTGAGTTACCAGCAAAATCTCGTTCACGCTTCCGATAGTCCGCAGTCGGCAGAATGGGAAATCGCGATTTTCTTCCCAAAAACACCATGATCACACCACGCACATTAAAAGGGTTCCGCGACGATCTTCCGGAGACGATGATGCATCGGGAAAAGATCATCGATCAGGTCCGCGAAATTTTTCGGTCGTTCGGGTTTTGTCCGATTGACACCCCCGCTTTGGAATACCTGGAAATTCTTTCCGGTAAAGGAAGCGACGAAACGGACAAGCAGCTTTACAAGTTCACCGATCACGGCGGGCGGCAGGTGGGGTTACGGTTTGATTTGACAGTGCCATTTGCCCGGTTCGCGGCGGAACATATCGGGGAACTTGGCACGCCGTTCAAGAGGTATCACATTGCCAAAGTCTGGCGGGGCGAAAACACACAGGCCGGACGGTACCGCGAGTTCATGCAGTGCGATTTCGACACCATCGGCACCGATTCGGTCGCTTCGGACATCGAAACGGGACTCGTAATGTACGAAATTCTGCACAAAATCGTCGGGCCGCGATTCAAGATACGAATCAATCACCGCAGAATCCTCAGCGGACTGCTTGAAAAACTCGATCTGGCGGACAAGTCGGTCGTGATGCTTCGCTGTTTGGACAAGCTCGGCAAGATCGGGCGGGACAAAGTCGCCGAAGAAATGGTCCAATTTGCCGAAGCGACGCCACAACAAGCGGACGCCGTGCTAAAGCTCACGGAGTTAAGCGGCACCAGCGAAGAAATTCTGGAATCCCTCAAACCGATGCTTGCCGGAAACGCAACCGGTGAAGAGGGAATTTCGAAATTGGGTCGGTTTTTCACGGCAATTGCCGAGGCCGGCGTTCCGAAAGACCGGATTGTGCTTGACGTTTCCATTGCACGCGGTTTGGATTATTACACGGGCACAATTTACGAAACGTTTTTGGACGACCTGCCGCAGATCGGGAGCGTGTGTAGCGGTGGGCGGTACGACAATCTCGCGGAACTTTACACGAAACAAAAATTGCCCGGAGTCGGGGCGTCGCTGGGACTGGACCGGCTGATGGCCGCTTTGGAACAACTGGGGCAAATGGAGAAATCGCAGTCGCCGGTCGAGGTTTTCCTGCCGTATTTCGTGGAGTTACGGCTCGGCGATTATCTGAAACTCGCGGCGGATTTGCGGCAAAGCGGGATCGGTGTCGAGTTTTACCCGGAACCGAAAAAACTCGGCCAACAGCTCAAGTACGCCGACAAAAAAGGGTTCCGGTACGCCATCATCGTCGGCGAAGACGAGTTCGCCAAAAACGTCTGCCAATTCAAAGACCTCAAGGAGGGAACCTCGAAGGAAGTCGGCTTGACGGAAATTCCGCAAACGATTGAATACGGAGCAACAACGACGTGAAATTAGCGGCCTGTCTCAAAAAGGAAAAAGATACCAAGCGAAAAGGCGGCTTGTATCATAAAACCCAGGTCGGTTTTGCCTACAATTCCAACAGAATCGAAGGGAGCAAACTGACCGAGGAACAGACCCGTTATATCTTTGAAACCCGGACGATTGGGTTCAAGGACCAGGAGGCGGTACCGGTCGATGATATTATCGAAACTTCCAATCACTTTATCGCTTTCGATTATCTCCTTGACACGATCAATGATCCGCTTTCAAACGCTCTTATCAAAGAATTTCACAAAATCCTGAAATCAAGCACTTCTGACACCACAAAGGAATGGTTCAGGATTGGTGAGTGGAAGAAGCTTCCCAACGAAGTGGGGGGCACCCGAACTTCCTTGCCCAAAAACGTGGAACGCGACATGAACAAACTCAATGAATGGTATCATTCCCTCTCCAAAATTGAGTTTGAAAACATCATCGAATATCATTATCGTTTCGAGAAAATCCACCCGTTCCAGGACGGTAACGGCCGGGTGGGGCGGTTGATTCTGTTTCGCGAGTGCTTGAAAAATGACATCGTTCCTTTTATTATTGACGACAATCACAAACAGTTTTACTATCGGGGCTTGAAGGAATTTGCACAGGTAAGAGGCTATTTGATGGACACTTGCCTGTCGGCCCAGGACACCTACAAGGAATGGATGAAGTATTTTTGTGGTAAAATTCTCAAAGTGTAAACGAAATGGTAATGAAACTGGAAAAAGTGTTGAAATTTAAGGGCATCGGGCATCGGGAATCGGAAATTGGAGGAAGTTTTTCACTTATCACCTATTCCCGATGCCCGATTCCCGATGCCCTTGACTGTTTTGAGTTACCATTTGTTTACGGTTTGAGAATATACATAATCGTTCCTTGCGGTACTTCCGGCTTGGTATCGGTTTATTAAAAGCCGGAATGGAGCGAAGCGCAATGACGGTTCGCCTTTCAGACCGTCATTACGGCGGAGTACCGCCTTCATTCCGGCTTTTATTGACGTAATGAATCACCACACTTTTTTTTACGGAGAAACAAATCATGATACAAAAAAGCATAACATTGATTATCGCACTCTTACTGCTTCCTTCCCTGGTTTTTGCTCAGGAAAGGTTCACGCTTGAAACGAAGGACAACGCCTTGATTTTGTCCAAAAACGACAACGGACGGGTCTATTATTCCTATTACGGACTGAAAACCAACGTCCCGGAGAAACCGACCCTGTTGCGGGAAGCCTATCCCTGTTCGGGCGGAGATTTTGTCCGGGAACCTGCACTCCGGGTGGTTCATGCCGACGGTAACACCTCCACGCTCCTGGTCTACCAGTCGCACGAAATTCAAAAAATCGATGACAATATCACCGAACTGCGAATTCGCATGAAAGACGAGTATTATCCCTTTCATGTTACATTGATTTTCAAAGCCTATTTTCGTGAAAACCTGATTGCGGCCCGGACGGAATTGGTAAACCGCGAAGAAAAACCGGTCGTCGTCTATGATTATGCGTCGCAGTCGATGCCGATCAGGGCAAACTCCTATTACATGACACAGTTCCAGGGGCGGTTTTTCGCCGAAGCGGAAATGACCGAAGAAAAACTCACGCCCGGTCTCAAAGTCCTTGATTCCAAACTGGGAATACGTGCCCATGAAATACGAAGTCCGTTTTTCCTGCTTGCCCCCAACCGTCCGGCGGAAGAAAACCAAGGGGAAGTTTATGGTGCCACGCTCGCCTGGTCGGGCAGCTTTAAGTTCGCTTTCGAAGTTGGCGGAAACCGGGAAGTCTGGAACGACCTTGGTATCACGATGGGTGTCAACCCATTTGCCGCACATTTCGCTCTGGAACCGGACAAACCGTTTCGAACGCCGGAAATGCTGACCGTGTACAGTGCCGAAGGAACCGGAAAAATGAGTCGGGACTATCACGCCTGGGGTCGAAAATACGGGCTGCGCGAAGGTGATAAAACGCGAAGTATCCTGCTCAATAATTGGGAGGCAACCTATTTCAATTTCAATCATGAGAAATTGGTCAAACTCTTCCAGGGGGCCAAAGACGCCGGCTTCGAACTGTTTTTGCTGGATGACGGCTGGTTCGGCAACAAATATCCCCGCGACAACGACAAGGCGGGTCTGGGCGATTGGGATTACAACCAAAAGAAACTGCCGCGGGGCGTCGCCGGACTTTGCGAAGAAGCCGAACGCATCGGAATTTCCTTCGGAATTTGGGTCGAACCGGAAATGGTCAATCCGAAAAGTGAACTCTTCGAAAATCATCCCGATTGGGCGATTCATCAACCCCATCGTTCGCTGAATCTGCAACGGAACCAGTTGATCCTGGACTTGACGAACCCGGAAGTCAAAGAATATGTGTACAAGATTACTGCCGATCTTCTCCGGGAGAATCCGTCCATCAGTTTTATCAAGTGGGATGCCAATCGATTCATCACGAACGGCGGTTCGAGTTATCTGCCGCCGGAAAGACAGTCGGAACTCGTTTGGCTTTATCACGAAGCTCTTTACGACATTCTGGAACGAACCGCGAAGGAGTTTCCGCATATCCGAATGATGTTGTGCAGCGGCGGACCGGGAAGGATTGATTACAAAGCCCTTTCGTATTTCCACGAGTTTTGGCCCAGCGACAACACCTTTCCGATGAAGCGTATTTTTATGCAATGGGGGTTTTCGCATTTCTTTCCGGCCATCACGCAAGCCGCTCACGTAACCACGAGGGGCGATACCGGCATTAAGTTCGCCTTCGATGTGGCGATGAGTTGCCGATTGGGAATGGACATCGACCTCGAAAAGACGAGCAAGGAGGATTTTGAGTTCATCAAATCGGCCATTGCGGAATACAAGAGAATCCGTGATGTCGTGCAACTGGGGGAACTGTATCGTCTGATCTCGCCGTACAATAGTCCGAGGTGTGCGTTAATGTACGTCAACGCCGACAAGAGCCGGGCAATCCTGTTCGTCTATCAAATGGAGAATGACGCCAATGGTAACAAATTGATTGCTCTTCAGGGGCTCAATCCCGACGTCGAGTATCGTCTTCGGGAAATCAACACAGCGAAACCGGTGTTGCAGGAACGGCAGAGGAAAGGTTCGGATTTGATGCGTGGACAAATGGCCTTTCCTCTGCAACAACAAGGGACCAGCATGGTGGTGGAACTGACGGCACCACACTGACGAAATGCAACCTGACCAAGGGCCGTGATCTGCGATCACGGTTTGGAAGTTTTTCGAGAAAAAAAATCAATTTTTCTCGAAATTTCGCTTGCAAGTAATGGTCATATCGATTACAACGGGGCGTCGACGGTGTGTTGTTGCGCGCCGTTTTGGTTTGATCGCAAGTTTTTTACCTTCATTCCCCCAAATACTACCCGGCTTGCCGGTTGGGCGACTGAAATTGCTTTGGGAGACATGTGCAATCCTCTTTATTTATGGGGATCGCCATGCCCAAGGCTTGCGGAGTTTCTGTGCTGGCGTTCCCGGCATTGTGCGCGGTTTGCGCGCACGCTTCGGTAGTATGGGGTGAAATTCTGCTTGGTAAACTTGGCGTTTCCCCTCTCTTTTGATCGGGTAATCGCCAACTTGCCGTTCTTGCCAAGATTATTCATCCCACTTCCCACTACTTCCCCATTATTCCCATGAGTACATCATTTTTTCAGAAATTATTTGGTAACGGTAACAACGTAAACAACAAGCAAAACAGCAACGCTCCGCAATCGCGGCGGCTTCGGTTCGAACCGCTCGAAAGCCGAGAACTCCTCGCGGTAAGTGCGGCGGAGTACAGTACGATCCGAGCGGCGTATGCGTTTGCGGCAAATGCTCGACTTGGATCAGCGGAATCTCGGAAAACAATCAAATCGTGTTACCGACATGATCCTTGCGGACGACGAATTGTTCAGCGACGAATGGTTCGATTTTGCCGGGGAAAGAAGTGATTTTTGGGACAACGTGTTCGAGAACGAACTGCTCACAGAGCTGGAATCGTAAGATTGCAGGCAAAAACGGCAGCTGAAAACGTGAGAGAGCGGAAGCTTGGTAACAGTCAAGAACCTATTTTTTGACAGTTTCTTAGCCTCACCCCCCGCTCTCTTGCGTTCGCGGCTCGGCGAATGAATATCTCATTTCTCATTTTTAATTTTTAATTTGTAGGCGTCGAACACCGGGCCGTCGTAGCAGGTTCTTACGTACTCGTAGTTCGAGTCGTCCTGTTGATATTCCACGACGCAACTGTAGCAGATTCCGAGTCCGCATGCCATTGGCGACTCCAGCGAGACGTCGCAGGGAAGGCCGAGTTTTTGGCACTCGACAAACGCGCTATGAAGCATCGGTTGCGGACCGCAGCAGAGAACTTTGGTGTTATTTGTGTCGGAAACGACAGTCGGAATGAGGTCCGTCACCGGGCCATGATACCCTTCGCTGCCGTCGTCGGTTGCCAAAACGACCTTTGTACCGACGTTGCGAAAATCGTCCACGCAACAAATCCGGTCCCTGGTTCTCGCTCCGAAAAGCAACGTTGCGATTTGCGGACCGTGTTGCTTGACAAATTGTTCGGCGAGCATCAGAAACGGCGTCTGCCCGATCCCGCCGGCGACCATGATGATTCGGTCGTATCCTGCTGCCTCGAATCCGTTGCCGAGCGGTCCCCAAATTTCCAGCGGGTCGCCAGCTTTGAGTTGAGCAAGCCGGGCCGTCATTTTTCCGACGACCAGATACACCACTTCCAGGAACCCGTCCGGCGTGGTCCGGTAGACCGCCAGCGGACGGCCAAGAAGCGGATCGCTCCGGTTCGGAAGCCGCAGCATGACGAATTGACCCGGCTTGACGAGCGGAACGATTTTTTCGGCGGACAAACGCAAACGCCAGGTATTTTGCGCAACACAAATATTTTCCGTAATGAAAACGTGATCGCTGATTACGGCCCTGGTGGAACAAAACGGATGAGGCATGGAACTTTGTTACTCAAAATGTAAACGAAATGGCGATAAAAGGGAAAAAGAGTTGAAATTTGAGGGTTTACTCGATCATTTTCGCAACCGCGTCTCTCGTTTTACGGATCACTTTCGGGTCGCGGGTAAAGTCGGTCAGGCTGGACGTAATTTCCCGGGAAAGTGTCTGAAGTTTTTCGCGGTCTTTCTGTTTTCGCCCGGCGAGAACGAGCATTTCATAGTCTTCAATCCCATCGCGGATCACCTCCCAACGGATCGACGAGTTCGGGGCTTTCAAAACCGGCTTACCATTGTTTCTTCCCGGCGTCGCGGCGTCAAGCGGCGGGTAAATGAACCGTCCGTCGCCGTTCCCCCAGTATTGCTTCGTCCCTTTCGGCAGCGCACCGGACGAGACGTATCCCATCGGGTCTTCGTAGGGGTTCTGGAACGAATCGGGGAACGCGGTGTCACTGGTCCACCAGCACGATTCCCAAACGAGCGAACCGGTGATACCACGCTGGAAAGCCTGCCAGTGCCAAATCCGCATTTCCGTGCCGCCGTGATCGATGAAAAGCGTACAGTACGGTTCTTTCGGGCCGCAGCAGACGTACCACCAAAGCGTTTCGCCGGCGGCAAGGCGTTTGTCGCACCCGTCCGGATCGTAATTGTAACTCACCGGGCACCAAATATCGATATTCGTGTTCGCTTTTTGAAGTGCGTCGAGAAAGCCGTCGCCCGGTTCTTCCGTTATCATTTTGCGAATCCCCGGAGCGGCGGCACTGAGTCGCCCGTAACTTTCGGCGACGAATTCGTAATCCTTCGGGTCCGGCTCGTCGAACCAATAAACGTACGCTTTGTCGATCCACCCCTTGTCGATCAGGTGCCGCTCCAGTTGCGTTGCGTAAGACGTGAAGAGTGCCTTAAACTGCGGCGTCTCTTTCGTAAACCCGGCAATGTTCGGCTCGTTGCGGGATTCGTAAGTTCCGCCTCCCATGCCGTGAATGGGGATTACGAAATTTGTGAAACGGAATTTTTCGAGAACCCGCTCCATTTCCTTGTCGAACGCCGCGAAATCGATCTCGGCACGCGGCGGATCGGCCTGCGTATTCCACTGAACCCGGATTGGATCAAGCGGCGTCGGATTGTAGGGGCTGACACGATGCCCGGCGAAATTTTCGAGGTACAATTCGATCACGGCCCGCTTGTCCGCCTCGCTTGTGCAATTATGGTACTGAAATACGCGGTGCCAACCCAGCCCGAACGCCGTTTCCAGCGTGTTACTTTTCGGAAGCGTAAAATCCCAGACATGCAGATTCAGCGGAAACGAAACGTGAATATCGTCCGCCTTCATTGTTACCGTTGCGGTGTAATCACCTGCGGCGGCGTCTTCGGGGACGTAAACCGTGAACCAAACCGGCAAAAGTTTGTTCGATTCGATGTTCACCGGTTCGTCAAACGGTATCAAAGCGTCCGGCCAAAAGTCGCTTACGCCGGTTTTGTCGGTCGGATGCTCGACAAAATGGTAATATGCGTACCGGATTTCCACGTTCGACGCCGCAATGGTGGCACCGCCTGCCGTTTTCAGATCGGAAATGGAAGCGGTGACACCGCGAACGGGCCTCTGAGCTTGGAGCGATATTTGTACGGATTCATACTCGTTTTTCGCTGCAAATAGTTGAAGCGGAGATTCTTTCGGTAATATACGCAGATTTTGTGAAAGTTTTTGTTCCGGGTATCCCCATGTCCACAACAGGCCGCCGCGTTCCAACAGGAATCCTAATTCAGCGGGGCGATGGTATTCCGGGATGTCATATTTCACCTTAATACGGATTCCCGGATAGATGGCTTGGATGTGATCCTCGCCTATCGTTCCACTGATCACATCGAACGGTACTGGAGCCGCATTGTCGGAAAATTTGAACCATGTATTAAGGTTATTGAAAAATAATGGTTCGACCGCCATTTTTGAGGCGTTATCCTCAAAAGTGATCTCCGGGTAAAGCGTTTTTCCGCTCATGGTAATATTTCCACAATCGGTCGGCGATTCAAAGGTTAAGCGGTTCACCTGGAACGATGCCTTGTTTTCCGCCTTGAGTTTCAGGTAAAGCGTTTCAGCCGGAAAAAAGGATTCCGGCACAATGGCGTCAATCTGCCCGACCTTGTCGATGGTGCCGAGTTCGGTCCACTCGTTTCCGTCACGGCTTGCAAGAAGCAAACATTTTCCGGAAACGTGATAATTGATGATCGCCGAGCATTTTCCGGACAAAAATTGAATCGGGGCGGAGGCTTCCAGGCGGATTATCTCAATCGGTTGCAACTCAAATTTGTACACGACCTCGCTTCCATTTCCAAAAGTCCAGCGGTCCGAATTGAACCCGGCCGTCGCTTTCCAAAGCGGACGGTGATCGTTACTCCCGTAATGATCGTAATCCGCTTGAAATTTGTACACACCGTCGCGAATCGATTCGCCGTCGCCGAGCCACAGAATATCGGTACGGGAACTCAACAGGGGGTGGATATCCCCACCTTGATAAAGCGGCATGGTCGGCTCGATTTTCGGATTACGGTACGTAAACGTTCGTTCGCTCGCCCATTGTCCGAGCCGAAACGGTGTCAAAGAGACATTATCAGGTACACGAAAAACATGGGAAAGCGTGGTACCACCTTCCGATTTTTCGACCATGTAATCCCGATTGGCAAATTCCGGCCCGCACGGCGCACTTCCGCCGCCGTTTTTCGAAGCGTTGGTGTCCACGGTAAACCGGTACGTTTTTCCTGACTCCAACGAAACGGCGGGACTGACCCACCAGGAACCGAAGTTCGGTCTCCCTTCGCCGATAATTTCGAGCGAGTTCTCTTGCTTGACACCTTTACCGCCGGCGGTGAGCGTCCACTGTGCAAGTTCCGGCACGGCAACGGGTTGCGGCATCGCACCAAAAGCGACGTTTGTCATAGCGGTCAATACGATCAGTGAAAAAAATGATCTCATGGTGCAGTATTTGGCTGATATTATCCTTGTGAGCGGCGGGGTTTGCCCCGCGCGGAAACGGAGTGAACCCAACACACGCCCCAGCGTGGGGCAAGCCCCGCCGCTAACGAAAAGTGCCGCTTGAAACAGACTCTACGAAAATTCGTACGGTTTTCGTGGTGTCCGCGATTGCATTGCTTGTGCTTCGCCGTCGCCGACGATTTCCTCTTTCTCCGGGTCCCATTTCAAAGGCCGTCCGCCCAGCCGGATCGAGATGTTCGTCAAGTGACACGCCGTAATCGAACGATGCTCGATTTCCACCGGAGCGACCGGTTCTTCCCGGGAACGGATACAGTCGAAGAAGTTCCTGATATGATCCAGCGACGGACGAGCTTTCCAGGCGTTTTCCGGGAGCGGATTGTCCTTGAGTTCATCAACCGCTTGCCCGAACAGGCCGCCGCGATTGACGAAAATACGTCCCTTGTCGCCGAGGAACATGATACCATTACGGTCGTACGTTTTGATTTCGTCCGGAACGCCTTCGCCGAAAAGCCAGTCGGTCATGCTTTGACCGGTTTCCACATGCGTTTCCACATCGCCGAAAAGTGCAAAATCCTTCATGCCGGAGAAATAGAGCAATTCGACGCCATTGGGATACATCATCCGGGAAAAGAACCGGTCCGACGTGTTGTAGCATTCCTCCTTTTCCGGATCATCTTCGTTCGGAAACAGGCCCCGTGCTTCGACGGAAACCGGTCCGGTCCGCTCGCAATCCATTCCCCAATGAGCAATGTCAACATGGTGATTTCCCCAGTCGGTTACGATCCCGCCGGCGTATTCGTACCACCACCGCCAAACGCGGTGTGACCGATTGACCGTGTACGGATAAAACGGGGCCGGTCCCTGGTAATAATCCCAGTCGACCTCCGGCGGCACTTCCTGCGGCTTGAACGGACCGCCTTTGGTTGAGAAAAACGGAACGGCCACCCAAACGGTTTGCAGCTTGCCGATTCGCCCGTTACGAACGAGTTCGACCGCCGTTTGAAATTCCTGGCCGCTGCGTTGTTGCGTTCCGGTTTGAAAAACGCGACCGGTTTCTTGAATCACTTTGCAAAGGAGCTTTCCTTCGTCGATGGTATACGTGAGCGGTTTTTCGCCGTAAATATCTTTTCCGGCCCTGGCACACTCGATGTTGACTTTCGTATGCCAATGGTCCGGAACCGCAACGATCACGGCGTCAATGTCCTTGCGGTCAAGGATTTTTTCGTAACGCTGGAATATTTCCGCGTTTTCCGCTTTGAGACGTGCTTTGGCGTTTTCCGCCTGACGGAGATCGGCGTCGCAGATTGCGACGAGTTCGCCGAATTTTATCGCCAGGCTGGCGTCGTGGGTTCCCTGACTGCCGGCTCCGATCAGGGCGAATCGAATCCGGTCGCTCGGAGACTGCTTGGCAACGGCTTTACCCGCTTGCAAGGAAAAAGGAACAGCTGTCAGCATTGACGCCGCTAATGACGCATTTTTCAAAAAGGTTCTTCGTTTCATCATGGGAAAGTCTCTCTTCTTTTACAGTAAATTGAAAACCCAACCCGGTCCGGGCATTATTATTCGTATTGTACGGGCAACTGCCGTGATATTCAATCGTGTTCCCCATTTCTTGTCAGGCCGCCAAGAAGTTTACGATGAGTGGCAGCCGGGAGCGCAACGGAGTGAAGCGACCGGATTTCCCGGTTTCATTTTTTCGCTTTTGCGAATTTTTCGACAAGTTTTTGCGCTGTCTCAAATTCGATGATCACGCTTCGCTCTTTGATCGAAAGACTGTTGAAGATACTGTCTGCCAGGCGTCGGAACTGTTCAATCTCGATTCTCAATGAATTGACTTCATGGGTCAGTGCAGAGACCTGGTTTTGTAAAGCGGACCGTTCCTCTTCCGTGTCGCCGTTCAAATTCTCGCATTGTTTCCAGAGCGTTTCCAATTCCCGCTCCTTCGTCTTGAGTCTGTCTTCCTCTTCGCCAACGAGCTTTAACGCTTCTTCGGCGGCAATTTCCAACGCTTCCCTGGCGAGTTGCTCCATTCTATCGGCAAGCATCACAGCGGCGACGATCTTGACCCTGGCACGCTCCAGCATGATACCGCTGATGCCAAGCACGATTAAAAACACAAACGCCGACGTGAGTAGTGTTACCGCCAGGGTCTTGTTTTTACGTACCCAACGCCACGCTTTTTCCCAGCGGGTCTCTTTTCGCACGCTGACGGATTCGTCGTCGAGCCAGTTCGTCAAATCCCGGAACATCGCCCTGACCGTGGGGTAACGCCGACTTTGCTCGTGATCCATTGCCGTCAGACAGATCGCCTCGAGGTCTTTTGAAACGCTTTTGTCGATTTCCGATGGCTTGCGCGGATGTTCCTTCTGGATTTTTTCGAGGACTTCCAGCGTTGAATCGCCGGCGTGAGGCAACTGCTCCGTCAATATCTGGTAAAGGATGACGCCAAGACTGTAAATGTCGGATTGCGGACTAATCACGGCGAATTTCCCCGACGCCTGTTCCGGAGACATGTGGGACGGCGTTCCGATGATCCTGTGTGTTTCCGCGGCTCCGGACCAGTTTTCAGGCTGGTTGTGCATTTTTTCCGCGGCAAGGTCCCCCAACGTGGTGTCGCCGCCTTTCACAAACGGTCTTGCGAGTCCCCAATCCATGACAAGCGTTTCGCCGAATTCGCCCAGCATGATGTTGGCTGGCTTCAAATCGCAGTGGATGATCCCTCTTTCATGCGCAAAACTCACCGTTTGGCAGACCGACGCGAGGCGGCGAATCAGATCACGAAACGCCGCTGTTTTGGTTTCACTTTTGTCCGGCAGAGTGTGGTAATAGGCAATCGCTTCCTGAAAGGTTTTTCCCTGTACCAATTTCATGGTGTAATACGGTCGTACCCTGACCGTCTGTGCCGAAGGCATGGACTGGGATGATACCGGGATGTTCGAGGCGGGCCGTGATTTCCGCCTCATCAAGAAACCGCTGTACGACTTCCGTGCGGTTTGCGGCACTTTCGAAAAGTTCCTTCAGTGCGACTTCGCGTTTGAGATTTTCATCCCGCGCGATACTGATTCGTCCCATGCCGCCGCTTGCAAGTTCACGTACGAACTGATGGTTTCCGTACTCCCGAAGACCGGCCGGTTGCGGCCCTTTCTCCGCCAGGGTCAGCAGGGTGAAGTCGTCAAAATTCGTGGTGGATGCACATTGCGAATACTCCGGAAATTGCGTTTGCGTCTTATTCGGAGCGGATACGGTGATATTTTGACCACACCGACACCTGACCCGCCGTCCGACAAGTTGATCCTCGAATTGATACGTCTTTCCGCACTGGCAGTGAAAAGTTATCATGGTGTCATTATGGGGTGGAATCGCGGGAAATGAGAATAATCATCCGGGCAAACCGGCAAGAACGGCAAGTTGGTGATACCAACCTAAAAAGGAGGGAAACGCCAAGTACCACCCCACAGCATTTCTCATTCCATAGCCTTGGAAGAGCGCATAAACCCAGCGCACGTGCTGACGATCTGAAGGGACTGCCAGCATAAAATGCTGCAAGTCCAGAGCATGACGACCCTCCCGTAAAGAGAGGATGGCACATGATTCTCTGGATTTTTCATTTCTCCCGACCGAAAATTCCGGAGGCTATTCGGAAGAATAAAGTGGTACAAACTTGCGATCAAACCAAAATGTAAAATGACGGCGATTTCACCGTCAAAAGGGATTCTATCCCGGTAAAAAGGCCGGTGCAAGACGGGCGGGAAAAATATTCCGCCCTCCGCCCAAGAGAACTGCAAAGTTCCTGGGAACGCAGGCATCTTGCCTGCGCGAGGCAGGCTGGAAGCCTGCGAACCCGGGGGCAGGCAAGATGCCTGCGTTCCC
>Ga0209628_10000673_pt1 | contig 21180 bp, 18 predicted proteins | sample TergutCu122P4_FD_187285 | JGI IMG/M metagenome (GOLD analysis project Ga0209628, IMG submission 187285) | Cubitermes ugandensis P4 segment gut microbial communities from Kakamega Forest, Kenya - Cu122 P4 (SPAdes) (version 2) | ecosystem: Host-associated > Arthropoda: Insects > Digestive system...
ATAGGACTTCACAATGTTCACAACGCTCTTGCGGCGTTAGGCGCTGTAGTTTGCGCAGGCGTGTCTTTTGAACAAGCCGTTTCCGGAATCAACAATTCCGCCCAGGCTCCGGGACGTCTTGAAAGAGTAAATTCTAAAAACCTCGGATTTGAAGTTGTTGTGGACTATGCGCATACCGACGATGCTTTGAAGAATGTCCTTCAAGCTTTAAAGGCTTTAAACCCTTCCAGAATTATAACTGTTTTTGGAGCCGGCGGAGACCGCGATAGAACAAAGCGCCCGTTGATGGGGAAAACTGCCGTTGAAATGAGCGATTTTGTTTTTATAACTTCCGATAATCCAAGAACAGAAGAACCGAAGCAAATACTTTTGGATATTGAAGTTGGGATAAAAAGATCAGGAAAAAATAATTATAAAGTTGTTTGCGACAGAGATACGGCTATAAAAGAAGCCGTTATAAGCGCCCAAAGCGGTGATATAGTGCTTGTAGCCGGTAAAGGCCACGAAAATTATCAGATTGTCGGAAGTGAAAAGTTTCATTTTAACGATTGCGAAACAGCCGAAAAATATATTAATGAGCGTCTCAGTTTAAAAAATTCCAAGAAAGAAAAAGGGCAGAAGGAGTTTAGCTTTTAATGGAATCGTTTTATCTTAAAGATTTAGTTAAAGCCGTTAACGGAAAGTTTTTAATCGGAGATCTTAAAGCCCCGATTACAAGCATATCTATAGATTCAAGAACGGTTAAAAAAGGCGAAGTGTTTTTTGCTCTGAAAGGCGCTAATTTCAACGGGCATGATTTTATCGTTTCCGCTATTGAAAAAGGCGCGTCTATTATCGTTTACTCGGATGAAAACGCAGTTTTTCCTAATAACAGTATACACTTTCCCGCTCTTATTAAAGTCGAGGATACTCTTGAAGCTCTTGGAGCTCTCGCAAAAGCTTACAGGGCAAAATTTAACAATATAAAAGTTTTCGCAATAACTGGCTCAAATGGAAAAACCACAACAAAAGAAATGCTGGCATCAATCTTAAATGTTAGAGGCAAAACGCTGTCGAATAAAGGAAACTTTAATAACAGAATAGGACTCCCGCTCTCTGTTTTTAACCTATCTTCAGAATATAAAAATGCGGTTTTTGAACTGGGGACTTCCATAAAAGGCGAAATCGCGGCTCTTGCCGATATAGTTCGTCCGGATGCTGCGGTGATAACAAATATAGGATACTCGCATCTTGAAACATTTATAAATCCTGACGGCGTTTTTGAAGAAAAAAAAGTTTTATTTGATTTTGTAAATGATAATGGGTTTATAGTTTTAAATATTGATGATGAGCGCCTTAAAACACTGGAAGGTAAAATTCAAAAAAAAGTCATTACGGTTTCAACGCAGTCGTCAGCCGAAGTTTACGCTGATTCCATATCTGTTCACGAGGATATTCAGCGGTTTTACCTGCATCATGGGCAAGACAGGATTTTTGTAAATATTCCGGCAAAGGGCAGGTTTAATATTTCGAACGCTCTTTCAGCGGCGGCTTGCGCTATAGGAGCCGGCTGTAATCTTGAAGAAATACAAAAAGGTTTGGAGAATGTTAAACTGCCGGCGATGAGAATGGACAGCGTAGTTTTAGATTCCGGCGAAACTTTAGTTAATGATGCCTATAACGCCAACCCCTCTTCAGTTAGAAATTCAATATCGGCGATATGCGAGTCTTATCCTAAAAAAGAAGTAACGCTTGTTTTGGGAGATATGCTGGAGCTTGGAGATAAGTCTGCTGATTATCACAGAGAAATCGGCGAGTTTTTAAATACTAAAAAACTCAATGCCGTATATCTTATCGGGGATATGAGCTCTGAAATTCAAAAGACTTCCGTAAAAAATAAAACTTATCATTTTAAAGATCCTGATGAACTTGCCACTGCGTTAAACAAGCATGCCCGCGGAGAGAAATCTGTTTTTTTATTTAAAGGTTCGCGCGGCATGAAGCTTGAAACAATATATCAAAAATTCCGAGAAGCATTGGAAAAAAGGAAGGAATAGTGTTATATCACATTTTTTTCGGATTAAGCCATGTATGGTCGCCGCTTAACGTGTTTCAATACATTACGTTCAGAGCCGGCGGCGCCATACTTACAAGCCTTTTAATTTGTTTTATTATCGGCCCTTTTGTAATAAGAAAATTAAAAGAAATGAAAGTCGGGCAGACGGTCAGAAAAGACGGCCCGTCAACGCACAAGGTAAAAGCCGGCACTCCGACTATGGGCGGGCTGCTGATAATTATCTCGATAATTATATCAGTTCTTTTATGGGCAAAACTTGACAGCAGATTTATCATTTGGCTTACGGCAGGAACTGTCTGGTTTGGCGCGCTTGGTTTTTTTGATGACTACTATAAATTAAAAGGTCATGATACAAAAGGAGTGTCGGCAAAAGGAAAGTTATTTTTTCAAACAGTATTTGCCGCGTCGCTTGCCGCATATTTAAGCGTTTTTCCGGCTAACCCCGAATTTGCGACGCTTGTCAGCATACCGTATTTAAAAAGTTTTTTTATTAACCTTTCATTTTTATACATAGTATTTGCCATGGTTGTGGTTGTAAGCAGTTCAAACGCGGTAAATTTAACCGACGGTTTAGACGGGCTTGCAATAGGCAATATAGTTATTGTCGCGTTTACGCTGGCGATTTTTGCTTATTTGGCCGCGACCCTTCCAATCGCGAATTATTTAAAAATAGTTCCTGTGGCTGGCGCCGGAGAAATATCCGTTTTTCTTGCGGCTGTAGTCGGGGCGGGGCTTGGGTTTTTATGGTATAACGCTCATCCCGCGGAAGTTTTTATGGGGGATACCGGCAGCCTTGCTTTAGGCGGAGTTATAGGAATGTCCGCGGTTTTTATTAAACAGGAAATTATACTTTTGGTTCTTGGCGGAGTTTTTGTCATGGAAGCGTTGTCGGTGGTTATACAGGTCTCGTATTTTAAGCGGACAAAGAAAAGATTTTTTAAAATGGCGCCGCTTCATCATCATTTTGAACTTGCCGGCCAGTCTGAAACAAAAGTTACTATAAGATTTTGGATTATAGGAATATTGCTCGCGATTCTATCATTTGCGTCGCTTAAATTGAGATAATTTTGGAGTTTACGTGAAGAAAATCGGTATTTTAGGTCTTGGTAAAAGCGGTGTTGCCGCGGCAAATTTAGCTGTTAAGCTCGGCTTTAATGTTTTTGCTTCCGACAGCGGAAAATCGTCCGTTAAAGGATTGAATAAAAAAGTAAAAACTGAAACCGGCGGTCATTCCGATAAAATTTTAACATCCGATTTGATTGTCAAAAGTCCCGGATTACATTCTGATATTCCTGTTTTGCTTAAAGCTAAAAAGAAAAAAATAAAAGTTTTAAGCGATTTAAATTTTTCACTTCAATATTCAAAATATAAAAAAATAATCGCTGTTACCGGCACAAACGGCAAGACTACCGTTACGGATTTGACGTCAAAAATAATAAAATCTGCTTTTAAAGATTCTATTGTTACTGGCAACATAGGCTTTCCTCTTTCAGATAAAGCTCTTAAAACTACAAAAAATACAATTATTACAATGGAGCTTTCAAGCTATCAGCTTGAAGACACTCCTGATTTTCATCCGGATATTTCCGTGCTGTTAAATATTACTCCCGATCATTTAGAACACCACAAAACAATGGCGCGATATATCAGGGCCAAGGAAAATATTTTTCTAAATCAGAAAGTTTCGGATTTTGCCGTAATAAATTACGATGACAAAATTTTAAAAGAGATATCGTCAAAAACAAAAGCTAAAATTGTTTTTTTCAGCAAGACAAAGCTTAAAAAAGGCGTATATTGGAATAATGGCTGCATAATTATTAATATCGGAAACAAGAAAGCTGAGATAAAACCGAAAATTAATATAGTAGGAATGCATAATATTGAAAATATTCTCGCGGCGACAGCTGCGGCTTTTTGCGCCGGAGTGAAACCTAAAATAATTGAAAAGGTCATATCCTCTTACAAAGGCGTTGAACATAGAATAGAATTTGTTAGAAATATTGACGGTGTAGCGTACTATAACGATTCCAAATCAACCAATGTCGATTCCACAAGAGTGGCGCTGGAATCTTTCGAAAAAAACATACTGCTTATTATGGGCGGGCTCGATAAAGGCGCGCCTTATACGCCGCTTAAAAAACTTGTTGCGGAAAGAGTTAAAACAATTTACCTTATAGGCTCGGCTGCGCCAAAAATAAAAAAAGATTTGCCGAATGCGCATTTTGTTAATTCTAAAAACATTAAAGCCGCCGTTAAGCATATAAGAAAGTATGCAAATCCGGGAGACATAGCGCTTTTGTCTCCGGCCTGCGCTTCTTTTGACCAGTTTAAAAATTTTGAAGAGCGCGGCGAAAAATTTAAAAAGCTTGTCTTGGAACTTAAATGAAAACAAACAGATTTAATTACTTTTTGCTGGTTATAACCGTTTTTGCGGTTTTTTTCGGCATTTTAATGGTGTTGTCTGCCAGCGGCGTAAATTATGCAAGTTTAAATCTGGTACCTTCTTTAAAACAGAGCGGTTTTGCTTTGATAGGTCTTGTGCTTATGTTTTTATTGGCTTTTACGGTTGATTATAATGTGTGGATAAAGTGGTCAAATATTATTTTTATTGTTTCTGTAATTTGTTTGATAGCCGTTTTGTTTGTAGGAAGAGATATTAAAGGCGCTTCAAGGTGGATTAGCCTTGGGCCGTTAAGCTTTCAGCCTTCGGAACTTGCCAAAATTGCGATTATAATTATGACTGCAAAGTTTATAGCTCAGTCCCGCAAATACATTTTGAAGTATGAAGGGTTTTGGGATTATATAAAGATGTTTGCGTTAAACGCGGTTCCGGCTGTGGCAATTTTTGCGTTGATCTATTTGGAAGGAGATTTCGGCGTTCCGTTTTTGATGCTTTGCGTGTGGTTTGCGATGTTAGTGAGCGCAGGGCTTAACGCGAGAGTTTGGGTTCCAATAATTATTGTAGCCGCGATCGCGGTCATTATTATGCTGAGTTTTACCGGTTACAGAAGTTCAAGAGTTTCAAACTTTAAACAGTATTTAAGAAACCCGGCTGTAGCTGAAGGTCAAGTAAGGTCCGGGTTTTACGCTTTTGCGTCAGGAGGGGTTTTTGGCAAAGGTCTCGGCAATAGTCAAATGAAAAGCGGATATCTTGCCACTGAAGCGCATAACGATTATATATTTCCGGTTATCGGCGAAGAAATCGGATTTTTTGGAACTTCTCTCGTGGTTTTATTTTTCATAATATTTTTTGTAAACGGGATGAAAATTTCTTCTAATACAAAAGATGATTTCGGGAAGTTCCTGGCGCTGGGTATTACTTGCATGATAGTTTTTCAAGCGCTTTTTAATATGTATATGACCGTTGGACTTATTCCGCCGAAAGGCATTAACCTGCCGTTTATTTCTTACGGAGGTTCGTCGATGTTGTTTACGCTTATTATGACGGGCATTTTGCTCAGCGTTTCAAAAAAACAAAAGAGTTTACTGTGAAAAAAGAAAATAAAAAAATCATAATTGCCGCAAGCGGAACCGGCGGCCACATATATCCGGGACTATCGCTTGCCGAAGAATTTAAAAACAACGGCTACGACGCGGTTTTTTTTGTAAATTCAAACCCGGCTTCCATTGAAATTATGGCAAAAAGCGGTTTTAAGTACGTAAAGTTTAATATGTCAGGCATGCCGCGTAAGTTTTCTTTTTCTTTTGTTAAGTTTTTACTTCAATTATTTTCAGCTTCGATAAAATCGTTTTTTGAAATAATCAAAATAAATCCGTCGGCTGTTATAGGCACGGGCGGCTATGTGTCTGTTCCGGCAATTATTAGCGCAAAGATTCTATTTAAGAAAACATATGTGCACGAGCAAAATTCAATACCAGGCGCGGCAAATAAATTTTTGTCAAAAATGGCTGATATCGCTTTTTTAAGTTTTGAAAGCTCGAAAGAATATTTTAAAAACTCCAACGCGGTTGTCTGCGGTTATCCTGTCCGTAAAGATATTTTAAACGCTTCTAAAAAAGACGCCGTAAGTTTCTTTGGGCTTAAAGACAACGTTTTTACTGTTTTGGTTTTTGGGGGCAGTCTCGGCGCGGCTAAACTCAATGAAATTGCTTTTAACGCTCTTTCTCCTTTAGCTAAAAACGGCGATATTCAGGTTTTGCATATTTCCGGCATAAAAGATTATCCGCAGATTTCAAAAACAGCCGGCCGCGCTGATAATTATAAAGTTTTTCCGTATCTTCACAATATAGCCGCCGCTTATGCGGTTGCTGACATTGTTGTTTGCCGCTCCGGAGCCGGAGCGGTTTTTGAAATAAAAGCGTTGGGAAAGCCTGCGGTGTTAGTTCCTTATCCGTTTGCTACGGACAATCACCAGTTTTATAATGCAAAAGCTTTTGAGAAATCCGGTTTCATAGAAGTTATTGAGGAAAAAGATTTAACTGACGATGTTTTACTTGAGTTTATATTAAAAATAAAAAACTCAATCTCAAAGAAAGCGTTTGATGTTTTCTCGCCGGATGCGATTTACGGGGAAGCGGCAGCGAGAGAATATCAAACGCCGCAACTCTCCGCGCAGGAAATAATCGTTCAATATATAAAAGGATAGCTAATGTATAAGATTTTGATTTCAAATGACGATGGGGTGAACGGCCGTGGGCTCAGACCTTTGATAAAAGAAATGTCTAAAATAGGCAAGATATTTGTTATAGTTCCGGAAGGTCAAATGTCAGGAACAGGCCACAGCATAACTCTTTCAAAATTTAAAAAAGCGATAAAGATAGAAAAAGATTTTTATGCCGTAAAAGGCGCTACTCCGGCCGATTGCGTTAAATTTGGATTATTGGCGTTTGGTAAATGCGACCCTGATATCGTGATTTCCGGTATAAACACTTGTCCGAATTTAGGGCAGGATGTCATATATTCCGGAACAGTCGGCGCGGCGCGCGAAGGCGCGATGAAAGGCGTTGTGTCGCTCGCTGTATCGGCTGCGGAAATGCATTCAAGAGAATACGCTCATTCCGCTAAAGCTACTCGAGAAATCGCGCAAAAAATTCTTAAAAATAAAGACAAATACAAAGGCGTTTGCCTCAACATAAATATCCCTCTAAATTATAAAGGGGTAAAGGTTGTTCCTCTTGGGCTTAATGAGTACAACGAAAATGTAGAAACTGTTGTTGATAAAAATGGCTTCTTTCATTATAAGCTGTCCGGAAGATATCATTCCGGAGGAAGAAATAAAGGTTCGGATATCGCGGTTGTTGAAAAAGGTTATATTTCAGTAACTCCTTTACAGATAGATCAAACCAACGAAAAACTTATCAAAAAAATCAGGCTTTAAGATGGAAAAATTTAAGTTAGTTTCAAAATTTCAACCTTCCGGCGACCAGCCTTCGGCAATTGACGCGCTGGTTGATAATTACAATAAAGGCGAAAATTCGCAGGTGTTGCTTGGGGTTACAGGCTCAGGCAAAACTTTTGTTATGGCAAACGTTATTGAGCGCCTGCAAAAACCGACGCTTATAATTTCGCCCAATAAAATTCTTGCCGCGCAAACTTACGCCGAGTTTAAATCATTTTTTCCGCATAATGCCGTAGAATATTTTATCTCTTATTACGATTATTATCAGCCTGAAGCTTATATTCCGTCAAGCGATACCTATATAGAAAAAGACTCTTCAATAAACGACCATATAGACAGATTACGCTTAAAGGCGACAACTTCTCTGTTAGAAAGAAAAGACGTTATTGTAGTCGCTTCCGTGTCGTGCATTTATAATTTGGGCTCGCCTAAAGATTATCAGAATATGTGCGTTGAAATCATTTTAGGCAAAGAAAAATCCCGTGAAAAACTTATTGAAGAGCTTGTAGCAATACATTATGAGCGCAACGAGATTGAATTTATACGAGGCAAATTTAGGGTAAAAGGTGATACTGTAGAAGTTTTTCCGGCGTATCTTGAAACGGCGATAAGAGTAGAATTTTTCGGCGATACAATTGAAAGTATAAAAGAGTTCAACACTCTTACCGGAGAAATAGTATCTAAAAAGAATAAAACATATATTTATCCGGCCAAACATTTTGTTACTACCGGAGACAAAATAGATACTGCTTTGAAAACTATAAAATCCGAACTTGACGAAAGGCTTGTAGTTTTGCGGGCGCAAAATAAACTTCTTGAAGCGCAGCGTTTGGAACAGCGCACAAAGTATGATATAGAAATGCTTCGTGAAACCGGTTTTTGCAGCGGAGTAGAAAATTATTCGAGGCATTTGTCGGGTAACCCTGCAGGAACAAGACCAACTACGCTGATAGATTATTTTATTTTTGAAAATAAAGATTTTTTAATTATAGCTGATGAATCACACATTTCTTTGCCGCAGATAAGGGGGATGTATGAGGGCGACAGAAGCAGAAAGCAGACTCTTGTTGATTTCGGTTTCAGGCTTCCTTCAGCGTTGGACAACAGACCTTTAAAGCTCCATGAATTTGAAAAGCTTATTGATAAGCTTATGATGGTTTCTGCGACTCCCGGAGTTTATGAACTTGAAAGAAGTAAAAAAAATATTGTGGACTTAATTATACGTCCTACGGGGCTTATTGACCCTGAAGTTGTAATCCGTCCTATTGACGGGCAAATTCAAGACTTAATGGCTGAAATAACAAAAACTGTGGAAAAGAAGCAAAGAACGCTTGTGACGACTCTTACTAAAAAAATGTCCGAAGATTTAGCGGCGTATTTAAAAGAGAAAGGTTTTAAAGTTGAATATTTGCATTCTGAAATAGACACTTTAACAAGAATAGAAATTTTAAAGAATTTAAGATTGGGGAAATTTGATGTTTTGGTCGGCATAAATTTACTGAGAGAAGGCTTGGATTTGCCGGAAGTTTCACTGGTAGCCGTTTTGGATGCAGATAAAGAAGGCTTCTTGCGTTCAGAGCCTACGTTAATCCAAATCTGCGGAAGAGCCGCGAGAAACGTTGACGGCAAAGTTATTTTCTATGCTGACACTATGACAGGCTCTATGCAGCGGGCTTTAACTGAAATGCGGCGCAGAAGAGAAAAGCAGCTGCAATATAACGCGGATAACAACATAACTCCGAGAAGTATTGTCAAAGCTGTCAGCGAGCTTGAAGAATTTCAAAATATTTCCAGGGCTGAAAACACAGCAGAAATGCTCCGCGAAGATCAGTTTGAATATAAGATAACTCCTAAAAATATAGATTCGATAATATCCGATGTAGAGCAAAAAATGAAAGACGCCGCGGATAATTTAGATTTTGAATCAGCCGCAATTTATAGAGATAAGGTATTGGAATTAAAATCAATGAAATCTGATAAGAAAATAAAAAAGAAGTAATGCGGCTTGTCTTTTGAGTTTAAGCGTTGCAAAGGCCTCGCTCATGTACCCAGCGCTCCGCTCAACTTCGGTACACATCGCTCGGTTTTGCTTAGCCTAAACTCAAAATACTTTGCCTTAACGACACAATGTCTTTGAAGTGCTTTATATGTGCAGGACAACCCTCAACTTTTGTCGCAGAACAAAAGTAAGGCTGGGTTAAGGGGCGCAGCGCCCTTGGAAACTGCCGCAATTGGCAGAAAGGAAATAAACATGCACGAACATGGAATAGCCAGAGATTTATGGCAGACTGTATTGCAAAATGCCAAAGACAATGGAATTAAAAAAATAACTAAGCTGACAATTGTACTTGGCGAGGCTTCAGGTATAGAAAAAGATTTTTTAAATCATTCTTTTGTCGATCATATTTTTAAGGAAGAAGAGATTGCAAAAGATGCGGTTATTGAATTTGAATTTGAGACGCTTAGCGCCAAGTGCAATGCCTGCGGCGCGAAAATAGCTGCAAAGGACATGGAGAAACTTGTTTGTCCGCATTGCGGTTCAACCAATATTTCTGTAACCGGCGGCAGAGACACTTATGTTAAAAGCATAGAAGGCGAGTAGAAACAATTACGAATTATGAGTTACGAATGACGAATAAAAAGATTAAGATTATTGCCAATGGCGTTGTGCAGGGGGTGGGTTTTAGACCTTTTGTTTTTAACTTGGCTAAAAAATATTCGCTTGGCGGATTTGTTAGAAATACAGGATTTGGCGTTGAGATTGTTGTTAATGGTAAGAAAGAAAGTATAGAACAATTCATATCTGTTTTAAAGAAATCAAAGTTTGATATGTCGCTTTCCTTTTGGCGTCATCCTGAACGGAGTGAAGAATCCAAGTCATTAAACGACCGGATTCTTCGTTGCACTCAGAATGACAAAGGGTTTAGAATTCTCCCCAGTAAAAAAACAGAAATCCTTTCTGAGTTCCCTTCGGATTTGGCTGTTTGCCCAAAATGCCAAACAGAACTCTTCTCAGAAAACAATAGAAGATATAAATACCCGTTCATAAACTGCACTGCTTGCGGCCCGAGATTTTCAATAATAAAAAAACTTCCGTATGACAGAAAAAATACGAGCATGCGCGAGTTTAAAATGTGTCCGGAATGTCAAAAAGAATATGACAATCCTTCGGATAGAAGATTCCATGCGCAGCCAAACGCTTGTCCCGTGTGCGGCCCGAAGCTTTCATTATTTGATAAAAATAGAAAATTAGTTTCACAACACGGAAAAGCGCTTGAAGCGGCCGTAAAACTTTTAAAAAACGGTAAGATTTTAGCCGTAAAAGGTATCGGCGGCTACCATCTTATGTGCGATGCGGCAAATAAAAAAGCTGTTGAGCTTTTAAGAAAACGTAAACACCGCCCGACAAAACCGTTTGCTGTTATGACAAATTTAAAAACAGCAAAGAACCTGTGCCGTGTAAATAAATATGAGGAAAAAGCTTTATTGTCGCCGGCTGCCCCGATTGTTATATTAAAAAATTCCACTTTCCACTTTCCACTTTTCACATTGTCGTTTAACAATACTCTGGGCGTTATGCTTCCGTATGCGCCTTTGCATCATTTGCTCATAAAAGAAATTCCTGTTTTGGTAGCGACTTCCGGAAATAAAAGCGATGAGCCGATAGCGATAAATGAAAAAGAAGCTTTTAATAACTTAAAAGATATTGCTGATTATTTTTTAACGCATAACAGAGAAATAGAAAACCGCTCCGATGATTCAATAGTTCGTTTTTTGCCGAATTCAAATAAAAAAATAATTATCAGAAGAAGCAGGGGGTATGTTCCGCAGGCTTTAGATATAGATATTAAAACGTCTGTTTTCGCCGCAGGCGGAGATTTGAAAAATAATTTCTGTATTACAAGAAACGGCAAGGCTTATTTATCGCAGTATATCGGAGATTTGGCTGAAAAATCCAATCTGGATTTTTATGTTGAAAGCATAAAGAAAATGAAATCTTTTTTGGAAGTAAATCCTAGGATGGCTGTTTGCGATGCTCATCCAGGATATTATTCTTTCAATGCCAAATATAAAAAGCTCTATCATCATTATGCACATATTGCTTCTGTTATAGCCGAGCATAAATTAAAAGGAAAGGTCTTGGGTTTTGCTTTTGACGGCACCGGTTATGGCGCTGACAGCTCAAGCTGGGGCGGGGAAATTATTTTGTTTGACGGCAAAGAATTTTCAAAAGTTGCAGGCCTTGAACAGTTTAACCTGCCAGGCGGCGAAATTTGTTCAAAAGAAATCTGGCGTAATGCCGTGTCACTTTTACATAAATATAATTTCGACAGTTATATACCAAAGCTTTTTGGCATCTATCCTTGGAAAACGATAGTTAAGATGATAGACAATAATTTGAATTCTCCTACAACCTCAAGCGCCGGAAGATTGTTTGACGCTGTTGCGGCTTTAACTGGAGTTAAAATAGAAGCTCTTTTTGAAGCGGAAGGCGCTATGGCTTTAGAAGCGCTTGCGAAAATATCGGCTAAAACCGGAAAATATAAATTTGAATTTAAAGATAATAAAATAATTTTAGAAGATCTAATAAAAGGCATAGTTAAAGATTTGGATAAGAAAGTTACGCCTGCCGTTATTAGCTCTAAATTTCATAATACCATGGTTGAAATTATTATTGAGGCGGCAAAAATTTATTCAAAAAAATATAAAACAAAAACCATCGCTCTTTCGGGCGGCGTATTTCAAAATATGGTTTTGCTTGAAAACACTGTTAATAAACTTAAAAATAAAGGCTTTAAAGTATTTTTTAATGAAAAAGTTCCTGCAAATGACGGCGGAATAGCTCTCGGACAGCTGTTTATGCTAAAATAAACACGTCTTTTGCAGTCATCCTGAGCGGAGTGAAGGATCCACATTGTTAAACGGCTGGATTCTTCGTTGCACTCAGAATGACACCGAAAAACGGAGATAACATGTGTCTTGCGACGGTAGCGCAAATAATAAAAATAATAAACTCTGATACAGCTCTTGCCGATTTCGGCGGCGTGCGCTCTGAAATCAAGACATCGCTTATAAAAGATTTGAAACAGAAAGATTTTGTTTTAATCCACGCGGGCTTTGCTATAAATAAAATTTCAAAAAAAGACGCAGAAGAAATTATTGAAGCGTCAAAAGAATCGGGGCTTATTTAAATCAATTACGAATTACGAGTGACGAATTACGAGTTAACGGATTAAAAATATGAAAGAAAAAGTCGGCGTATTTTGCGGATCATCTCTCGGCGAAAACTCAGCCTATGAAAAAGCGGCTAAAAAACTCGGGCGTTTAATAGCTGAAAATAATATAGAGCTTGTTTACGGCGGCGGTAAAGTCGGGCTTATGGGCGCGCTTGCCGATTCTGTTTTACAAAATGGCGGCAAAGTTACCGGCGTTATTCCGTGCTTTATGAAAGATTTAGACTTAAACCATCATAATCTGTCAGAGCTTATTGTGTCCGAAGGCATGCACCAGAGAAAACAAAAAATGTATGAACTCGCAGATTATTTTTTTGTGCTTCCAGGCGGAATAGGAACTGTTGATGAATTTTCCGAAGTATTTACATGGCTGCAGCTTGCTCTTCACAAAAAACCGTGTGTTTTGGCAAATATCGAAGGATATTTTGACGATTTAATATGTTTTTTGCAGAAAGCAAACGAAGAAAAATTTTTGCACGGGCAGCATTTAGATTTACTTATTATAGAGGAAGACATAGAAACCGCTTTTAATCGTGTGAGGCTTGCGTTTAAGGAAACGAAATGAAGATAATGGAAGTTTGCGGAACCCACACTATGGCGATAGCCAAATACGGCTTGCGCGATTTTTTTAAAGGCGTTGAGTTGATTTCAGGTCCGGGTTGTCCCGTATGCGTTACTCCTTCAGAAAGGCTTGAGCAATGCGTCCAGCTTTCAAAAAAGAAAAATATAATAATAACAACTTTTGGCGATATTTTAAGAGTGCCGGCTGTATCCTCTTCGCTTTATAAGATGATGTCGGAAGGCGCTGATATCAGAGTTGTGTATTCGGTTTATGAACCTTTGAAGCTTGCTATTGATAATCCCAATAAAGAAGTTGTTTTTTTAGGCGCGGGTTTTGAAACGACTGCTCCGCTCTGCGCGGCGGTAGTTAAGGAAGCGTTTAATAAAAAGATAAAAAACTTTTCAGTGCTTTCAATGTTTAAATCTGTTTTTCCTGCGGTAAAACTGCTTTGCGAAGATGAGGATATCCAGATAGACGGTTTTTTGCTGCCGGGAAATGTCTGCTCTGTTACAGGTTTTAAAGATTTTAATTTTATAGCTGAAAAATATAATATGGCTGCCTCAGTATCGGGGTTTTCAAAAGACGATATAATTAAATCAGTTGAAGCCTTGCGGGAGCTTATTAAAAATAGAGAACATAAAATCGTCAATAATTATTCCGCCGCGGTTACGGCTGAAGGAAATATTCAGGCAAAAAAATTGTTGAGCGAAATTTTTGATTTAAAGAACGATGTTTGGCGCGGTTTTGGCAAAATTAAAAACAGCGGATTTAAGTTAAAGAAAAAATATATAAAGTTTGATGCGGATATTAAGTTTAATGTTAAGCCTGTAAAACCGATAAAAGAAAAATGTCTTTGCGGACAAATAATGAAAGGCATTAAAACTCCCAAAGACTGTCCGCTCTTTGCAAAAACATGCATTCCGCAAAACCCGGTAGGCCCTTGTATGGTATCCTCTGAGGGAGTATGCGCGGCATACTATAAATACAGGTGACACTGAAAGTGTCATCCCGATGCTCTGCCGAAAGGCAGGAACGAAGTTCCATATCGGGATCCATTTTTACTAAACATGGATTCCGGGTCAGGCCCGGAATGACAAACTAAGGAATAATCGTGACAAAAATAACTATGGCGCACGGAGCGGGCGGCAATGCCACACGCGACCTGATCAACCGGCTTTTTATAAAAAACTTTTCAAATAAAGCGTTAAACGCTTTGGAAGACGCGGCGGTTATAAACGCAAACGGCGTTAAACTTGCGTTTTCAACCGATTCGTTTGTTATAAATCCTGTATTTTTCAAAGGCGGCGATATAGGCAAGCTTGCCGTATGCGGGACAATTAATGATATCTCAATGATGGGCGCAGTTCCTGTTGCAATGTCGACTTCAGCTATAATTGAAGAAGGGTTCCCTTTAAAAAACCTTCAAAAAATAGTAAAATCTATGGCAGAAGCCGCCAAAAAAGCCAAAGTTAATATAGTTACCGGTGATACAAAAGTGGTTAAAAAGGGCGAGGCTGACGGTATATTTATTAACACCAGCGCGATAGGCATTATACAAAACAATATTGATATTTCAAGCAAAAATGCAAAAGTCGGCGATTCCATAATTTTAAGCGGAAACATTGCCGAACACGGAATATCGATAATGCTTTCAAGAAGCGATTTCGGATTGAAAACTCAAATAAAAAGCGATTGCGCCTGCTTGAATGGTTTAGCCCAGGATGTTTTGAAAGCATGCCCGGATATTCACGCCATGCGCGACCCGACAAGAGGCGGGGTTTGCGCGGCTCTTAATGAAATAGCAGAAAGCTCTAATATAGGTATAGTCATTCATGCGGGTGCTGTGCCGGTGTCAAAAGCTGTAGCTTCAGTTTGCAGAATTTTAGGTTTGGATCCGCTTTATGTGGCAAACGAAGGCAAAATGCTTTCGTTTCAAAGCGCTAAAGACACAAAAAAAGTTTTAAATGCATATAAAAAAAATGAGCTCGGTAAAAATGCAGCGGTAATCGGCGAAGTTGTCAAAAGTCCGAAAGGCGTATGGCTTAAAACGGCATCGGGCAATTTGAGAAAGATACTTAATTCTGATATGGAGCAGTTACCGAGGATTTGTTAAAAATATTAAACTAGGAGTAGAAGCGATGGCGAAAGTTCTTGTTACAGGCGCGAATGGGTTTGTTGGAAGTCATATTGTTGAATCTTTAATTGCTCAAAAACATGAAGTTACCTGCATAGTCAGAAAATCTTCAAACTTAAGATGGATCAATACCCTTCCGCTGTTTTATAAATACGGCGATTTAAACAATCAAAAGTTCCTTGAAACTTGCGTAAAAGACGCAGATGTCGTCATTCACTGCGCCGGTACAGTGCGCGCAATGGATCAAGCCGGCTATTTTAAAATCAACGTCGAAGGAACAAAAAAACTTTGTAAGGCTGTTTTAAAAAATAACCCCAAACTTAAAAAATTTATATTTATTTCTTCGCATGCCGCTATTGGGCCGGGCGACTCTAAAGAATTTAAAGCGACAGATGCGGAACCGACTCCGGTTTCTGATTACGGTTTGAGTAAAATTGAGGCCGAAAAACAGGTGAAAAAACTTTTGTCCGGGAATGTTCCTTATACAATAATAAGGCCAGGTTCGGTTTACGGACCGCGCGATAAAGATATTTTCATATTTTTCAACCTTGTCCATTTCCATTTGCGCCCTTACACATCTGACGGCAGGCTTTTCCAGCTGGCTTTCGTAAAAGATGTAGCCGATGGCGTCTGTCTTTGCATAGACAACAAAAAAAGTAATGATAAAACCTATTATTTTGCCAATGAAAAGCCATATACTTGGGAACAAGCCGCAAAAGTTATAGGAGATTCTGTTGGGATAAAGACAATTCCGGTACCGGTGCCGGACTTTATATTTAAAATAGCCGGTTTTTTTGCACAAACTATCTCAAATATCAATAAGAAACCCGCTGTGCTAAATAACCAAAAAATAACCGAGCTTTTACAGAAATACTGGCTTGGGGATAACTCACAGGCCAAGAAAGACTTAGGAATTGAGTTCACAAAGCTTGAAATTGCTTCAAAAATAACATACAATTGGTATTTGAAAAATAAGTACTTTTAAAAAAGGGAGACATTGCTAAATGAGCGCAGATATTTTTGATAAATGCAGTGAGTTTCACCAAGCTGATGACCTAAAAAACGCAGGGCTTTATCCGTACTTTCACAGGGTGGAATCTTCGCAGGGGCCTGAAATAACAATTGACGGAAAGAAAAAAATCGTAGTTTGCTCAAATAATTATCTGGGACTTGCAAGCCACCCTAAAGTTATAGAAGCTTCCAACGCAGCCGCAAAAAAATACGGCACATCCTGCACAGGTTCAAGATTTTTAAACGGAACCAACGATCTCCACGAAAAAGTTGAAAAAAAATTCGCAAAACTCGTAGGCAAAGAAGAAGCTATTTTGTTTACTACCGGGCATCACTCAAACTTGGGCGCTCTTCAGGCTTTGGTAGGCAAAGATGAAGTTTTTCTTACTGATAAATTAGACCATGCTTCAATTATGGACGGATGCCGTATGTCTTACGGCGGGGAGCTTGCGAGATTTCGCCACAATCATATGGGCGACCTTGAAAGACAGCTTAAAAGACATCAAGGCAAAGGGATGCTTATAGTTGTTGACGGCATATTTTCAATGGAAGGCGATATAACAAAACTTCCAGAAATTATAAAACTTGCCAAAAAATATAAAGCCAGAGTTTATGTTGATGAAGCCCACTCTTTGGGAGTTTTGGGTGAAAACGGAGCCGGAACAGGACCTCATTTCGGGCTTCAGAAAGACGTCGATGTCGTTATGGCGACCGCTTCAAAATCGCTTGCCTCGATAGGCGGGTTTATAGCGGCAGACGAAAGAGTTATAAATTATATAAAACATACCGCAAGATCCATGATATTTACGGCTTCGCTTCCTCCGGCTTGTGTAGGCGCCATAGATATGGCTATAGATCTTATGATTGCAGAACCGGAAAGAAGAGAAACTCTTTGGAAAACCTCAAACAAAATGAAAAAAGAGTTTCAGAGACTCGGTTTCCATACCAATCTTGCAGAAACCCCGATTATTCCATTGACTATTGGCGACGATTTACTTGTTTTCAAAATGTGGAGAATGCTTTTTGACGAAGGCGTGTTTACTTCTCCGGTTGTGACACCCGCGGTTCCTGACGGACAATCTATTATCAGAACAAGCTTCATGGCTACACATACCGATAAACATCTCGATTTTATACTTGATAAATTCAATAAGATAGGAAAAAAACTCGGCGTTATTTAATAGCGGCAAAGTTTAAAGTTCAAAGTTTAATTTACGGATAAAAAGGCTATTAAAATGAAAATAATAACAGTTGAAACCAAAAAACAGTTAAATCAATTTATTAAATTTCCTTGGAAAATATATCCAAAAGAAAGCCCTTGGGTTCCGCCGCTGCTCATGGATATAAAAGAAATTCTTTCCGAGAAAAATCCTTTTTGGATGCACGCTAAAAAGCAGTTCTTTTTGGCTTATAACGATAAAGGCGAAATAATAGGACGTATCGCCGCGATTATAGACGAAAACTATATAAGTTTTCAGGATGATAACTGCGGGTTTTTCGGTTTCTTTGAATGTATCGACGATGTTGAAACCGCAAAGGCATTGTTTGCGGCCGCCAAAAGCTGGCTTTCGGAGCAGGGCGTTCCTAAAATGATGGGCCCTATGAACCCTTCGACAAATGATGAATGCGGTTTCCTTTCAGACGGCTTTGACATTCCGCCGAGTTTGATGATGCCTTATACTCCGGAGTATTATTTGAATCTTGCTGAAAAATCCGGGCTCAAAAAAATAAAAGAATTATACGCTTACGATATGGATGTTTCTCCGGACTCAAGAGTCGGAAGGCTTGGACGCGTCGTTGAAATGGCGAAGAAAAAGCTTCCTCAGCTGGAAGTAAGAAATTTTAATAAGAAAACATTTGGCGAAGATTTAAAAGCCGCCATTTCCATATACAACCGCGCGTGGGAAAAAAACTGGGGCTTTGTTCCGTGGACTGATGAAGAATTTAACTATATCGCAGGGAAGATAAAAATGCTTTTGGATCCTGAAATGGTTATTTTGGCGTCAATAAACGGCGAGCCTGTAGGCATGCTTATTTCTTTGCCGGATTACAATCAGGTTTTCAAAAAATTAGACGGCAAATTATTGCCGTTCGGCTTATTAAAATTTCTCTATTATAAAAACAAAATAGACAGCTTAAGGCTTATGGTTATGGGCGTTATAAAAGAATACAGACAGAAAGGCATAGAAGCCATAATGTATGAGCTTGGTTTAAGAAACGCTTTAAGGCTGGGTTACAAACACTGCGAATTGTCGTGGATTTTGGAAGACAACGTTATGACAAACCGCACGGCTGAAATGATGAACGGAAGAGTTTATAAAAAATACAGAGTGTACGGAGATTTCTGATTGGGGGAAAGTAAAGATGGCCGCAGTAAAATCTAAAACAGCAAAAGCTGTTTCAAAAGAAAGTTCTGAAATAGTAAAAGAAGAAAAAGCAAAAAAAACAGTCAAAAAGCCAAGAAAAACAACGGTTAAAAAAACCGCGGTAAAAAAGGCGGAAGTTTCCATGGAAAACAAAGAAATTTTAAAAGACGATAAAAAAGCGTATATTACAATAGATTTTCCGGTTGAGAGCGAAATAATAAAAGGGCATCATTACGCAATACGAATAGGCGCATCAAAAAACGGTTATGTGGAACTTTCATTTAATGAAGGAGAGTGGCATCCGTGCAGATTTGCCGCAGGATATTGGTGGTTTGACTGGCTTTATTTTACCCCCGGAAAATATACGCTTAGCGCAAGGCTTGTAGATCAGAGCGGAAAAGTTTTACTTAAAACTGACGGCAGGAAATATACTGTATGTTAATCCGCGAAGATGAGAGCTGCCCTAAATACGAAAGAGTTTTGTTTGCCGGAATAATAGCAGTTTGCGCTTTTGTTGTAGCGGCGTCGTTTTGCGGTTCTAAAGATATAAGAAAATCAAAAAAATATCCCAAAATATTAAAGCAGTCTTATGACGGTTTATCTCCGGAAGATTATTAATCCTGAGTTTCTTTGTAAAATTACCTAAGGGAATTTAAATAATGTATTTGAAAAAAGTTGAAGTTTTCGGATTTAAGTCGTTCGCTGATAAAACCGTTTTAGAATTTGAACCCGGCATTACGGCTATCATCGGTCCTAATGGCTGCGGAAAATCGAATATATCCGACGCGATACGCTGGTGCCTTGGCGAACAAAGAGCCAAGTCAATGCGAAGCGCTCAAATGCAGGAAGTTATTTTCGGCGGAAGCCAGACAAGACAGAGAAGCGGAATGTCTGAAGTTTCCCTCACGTTTGACAACTCCCAGAACATCTTGCCTATAGAGTACTCCGAAGTTACCGTAACAAGAAAACTTTTCAGAAGCGGCGAAAGCGAATATTTCATAAATAAAACTCAGGTGCGTCTCAAAGACATAAAAGATATGTTTTTGGACACCGGCATGGGTTCTGACGGCTATTCCATTATAGAGCAGGGAAAAGTCGACTTTTTAACCACTGCAAGGCCTGAAGACAGAAGAGAGCTTTTTGAAGAAGCGGCGGGCGTGGCAAAGTATAAAGCCAGAAGAGAAGAAACTTTAAGAAGACTTGAAAAAATAGACATCGATATGTCGCGCGTGGCGGATTCTATAGGCATATTTAAAGACCAAATTAAAGCTTTGGATATTCAGGCAAAAAAAGCAAAACAATATCAAAAATATAAAGAAGAACTTTCAAAATATGAAGTCGCGGCTTTGGTGCGCGATATTACCTACGGTATTTCTGAAATAGAAAAGCTCGAGAGCGATTTAGATCCTAAATTCAAAGAATTTGAAGCCGGCAACACAATGGTTTCACAAATAGGCGCCGAGATAGACGAGCTTCGCCTTAATCTTGACGACAAAAATGAAGCTTTTGTGGCTTTAAATAACGAGCTGTCCAATATAAAGTCCGAGATAACCGTTTGCGACATGATTGTCAAATCCGCAACTGAAAGAGAAAACGAATTAAGAAACGAACAGGAAACGCTTCTTTTGGAAACTCAGGCAAACCGCGAAGAAGTAGAACGTTTAAAGGAACAGCTTAAAAATATAAATACTGACGATGGTTCTCTTGCCGTTGAAGCGCAAAACCTTGAAAAAGTTTACCAAGATATCGAAGCGCAATATAATTCAGTAAAAGCAAAACTTGCAGACGCTCAGATAAAAGAAAGCGAAATGCGCCGCGAGATTGAAACTATCGGACAGCAAAAGGATGAGGCTGTAAATTCCAAGGCTGAACTTTTTGAAACAAAAAACAGTTTAGATACCGAGGCTGCGTCGCTTAAAAGAATCATAGAAAGACTTGAAAGCGATATAGAGCCTTCAAACAACGAAATAGCAAGGCTTGAAGCAGAGCTTTCCGCGGCAAAAGAATCGATTTTTTCTATAGAGGCTAAAAAAGCTGAAATAGATAAAACCGTTTTAGAAAATGAAAGTAAAATAAACGCTTTAGAAAATGACCTGGCAAAAAATAAAGAAGAACTTGCTTCAATACAAGCAAGAATAGAAACTCTTAAAGAATTTGACCAGCAGGATCCGATACGTTCGTCTATCAGGGCTGTTTTAAGCCTCGGCTCGGCAAGAGGCCCCGTCAGCAGTCTTATAGATGCCGATGAAGACAAAGAGCAGATAGTCGCTTCGGCGCTCGGGGAAAAACTTAATTATCTTGTCTGCAAAACTTCGCAGGATGCCGAAACTTCAATTAAGTTTTTGGAAGAAAACGGTTTATCCAGATTGTCGTTTATAGTTGAGGATAAAATAACTCAAACTCCTGCGTCAGCTCCGTTAGGAATGGCTCACGGCTGGACCGAACTTATAAAATACC
>Ga0209628_10000674_pt1 | contig 21171 bp, 17 predicted proteins | sample TergutCu122P4_FD_187285 | JGI IMG/M metagenome (GOLD analysis project Ga0209628, IMG submission 187285) | Cubitermes ugandensis P4 segment gut microbial communities from Kakamega Forest, Kenya - Cu122 P4 (SPAdes) (version 2) | ecosystem: Host-associated > Arthropoda: Insects > Digestive system...
ACGGCTTTGCTGGTGTTGCAGGTATGATTGGAGTAGAGTACAATTTCAAGTTTCCACTACAACTTTCTTTGGAATGGAGGCCACTTATTGGACCTACCTTTCATAGAGGTGGCGTTATAGGTTTTAATTATGATGGCTTATACATAAGTGCACTCGCCCTCGGCGTTCGCTACAAGTTCTAATCCACAAACTTCGTTGCCCTATCAAAAATTCCCGTTATATACGCTATTAGCATTCCGTAATTGGTAATCGGTATTCCGGCGTCCACGGCTGGTTTTAGCCGGTTGAGTATCTGTTTTTTGGTAATCATACAGCCGCCACACTGCACTACCAATGCGTATTTTTTGATGTTTTCAATGGGTGTTAATCCCGAAATAAAATCAAAATGCAGGTTTTTGCCGGTGTATTCGGTGAGCCATTTCGGAATTTTCACTCTGCCAATATCTTCGCAAGAGGTGAGATGGGTACACGACTCCATAATGAGCACTGCATCGCCATCCTTTAAATTTTCTATTTGAGGAGTGCCTTTCAAATAGTTTTCATAATCGCCTTTAAATCTCGCCAATAAAATGCTGAAACTGGTGAGCGGAATATTTTCGGGAATGAGCGGGGCAACCGTTTTAAACACCTGACTATCGGTAATTACCAAATCAACTTGCGTACTTTGCGAACCCTCTGCGCCCCTTGCGTTAAAAAAATCTTTAACCTTATCCTCTTTTATTACCACAGCCATTGCATCTGCATCTAATATGGCGCGGATAGTTTGCACCTGCGGCAAAATCAATCTGCCTTCCGGTGCGGCGCTGTCTATCGGCGTAATAAGTAGCACCGTACCGTTTTCTCTAACAATACCGTCCAACAACGAATGGGTATGATACGCCGAAACGGGCATTTTTTGTTTCATATCCTCAATCAATTCGGAAATTCCGAAACCGGTTTTAGCACTGATGGGAATTACCGGCTCTTCAAGTTGGGGCGTATAATTATGCGCCCTTACAATATTTTTAGTATCAACAATATCCGATTTATTATTAACGAAGATAAAAGGGGTATTCAGTTCGTAAAGTTGTTTAACTATATTTTCTTCTGTTTCATCAAACAAATAATCTGTAATTACAATTATTGCCAAATCAATATGTTTGAGCACGTTTTGGGTTTTTTCTATCCGTTTTTTTCCTAATTCGTTTACATCATCAATTCCGGCGGTATCAATCAATACCACCGGACCGATGCCGGAGATTTCCATGGTTTTCTTCACGGGGTCGGTGGTAGTGCCGGCAACCTCAGATACGATTGCAATTTCTTGTCCCGTAAGTGCATTAATAAGAGCGCTTTTGCCAACATTGCGCCGTCCGAAAATTCCTATGTGAGGATTTGAGTTTAGACCTTTCATTTTTATACAATTAAGAATTAAGAAGAATACTGCCTGTTCCGTAGTAGGTTTGTAACCATAATCCAAAGAAACGGTCGTAAACAGAATAAAAATTTCCGTTACGAGTAAAAATCTCTTTTTCAAGAAGTTGTCGCGCAGCAGTTTGAGATGAGGCGGTAGAATACAGGGAATGTTTTTTTACAAAATCCCCTGACGTAATATTTTTTGCTTTACCCTCTTTTGCTACGGCGTAAAGCACTTCTTTCTGCCTTTCGGGTAATAGATTTAGAATTTCCGAAAATAAAGTTTCGTATGAAAAAACGCGATTTATTACGGCTTCCGAAAATATTTTATCTGTACAAATTTCATTTTCATCAAGTTCAGAAAACAACTGATTCATAATTGCTTGTACATAAAAAGTATGCCCCTCAAACAATTCATAACCATGTTCAATAAAAGAAATATTTACTTTTTTTCCTGCTTTTTGAAAATGGTTGTTTGCAAAATCAATGTATTCTTGTTTGCCAATAACGTCAAGTGCTTGTAATACTGCACTTTGATAAAAAGGTTGAGAAGGTGAAAAGAACATATTATGCAAAATATGTCTTTGACTTCCGGAAAAAATGAAATTTGTTTTTGTAGTTTTCTGAACATGGGTACGAAGAATTGCTTCTATATTTTTTTCAGGATATTTGGCAATTTGCTGAAATTCATCAATGGCTACGATGCAGGGCTTGTCGGACGTGTTGAGGTATCTAAAGATCTCCTCCAAAGTAATTTCTGCTGAACGAATTTCCCCAATGCCGATATCAAAAACCGGAGTTCCTGTTATTTCGTCAAGTTTTAAAGCAGGTCGTAACGAAGAAATAATTGAAAAGAAATTTTCAACAAATCTTTTACCCAGCGGTTTTAAACGTTCAAAAATTTCTTTACCAAGTTTATATACAAACTCTTGCAAATTACGGGTAGCATAAATATCTACAAAGAAAGTGTAGTAATTTTTAGCAATCTCTTTTTGACGAAAACAATGCTCTATCAACCCTGTTTTCCCCATTCTTCGTGGAGAAATGAGAACAACGTTATTGTCGTTTGTTATATAACGAGTTAGTTCTTTAGTCTCTTTTTTGCGATCGCAAAAATATTCTGCTGATAAATAACCCTTTAGCAAAAACGGATTTTTCATATTTTAAAAATTTTTTGCAAAAATATATTTTATTTCTAATTATCAAATTTTAATTATCAAATTTTAATTATCAAATTTTAATTATCAAATTTTAATAATTGCTATTTATTACAAACTCCCCTATAATCACAATACTTGCAATTATCTTCATCTTCCGTTTGTGTAAACGCCGTTTCAACATCCAAAATAGAGAAAAAAATCTGTTTTAGATGCTCTTCAAATTGTTGCAAGATTTCAGCAGACAATGTTTTTTCTTTATTAATTTTTGCGTAGTAAATATATTCTTCGTTTTGTTTATACAACTCCTGAAAAGCAATAATTCCACATTGAACTTCAGCCGTTTTTACTAAAGAATTAACATTGTCATTTTGATATAAATACGCATAGCACAGTAATTGAAATAGTTGCGAAAATTTTGAATTTTCAAAAATTTCCGCAATATCTTCGGTTTTACATTTCAGATTTCCGGCTTCCACCTTTCCTGTTTTGTAATCCAAGATGGTTACTTTATTATCGCGCATTTCAATTCTATCTGCTTTTCCGGCAAGGCGGAGATTTTTTTCTCCTATGCTAATCTCTGTATTTAACCAGGTTTCTGTGCAAATAATTTGATATAAAAATTTTTTCCATTCGGTACGAACCACTTCAATATAATCCAGCACCGTTTTTTTAACAATTTGAAAAGCTAAAAAAAGTTTGCCATGTTCAATATCCTCATGTTTTAATTCCGGCTGGTTTTTAAATACACGAAACAACACCTCATCCATATTTTTCTCAAATTCTGATAATATAATGGAAAACTGTGCCGGTTTTTGCTGTAATTGTGAAAAAACCTCCTCTAAAACATTATGAATTACGGTTCCAATGATTGCACTTTCATTACTTTCGTCAATAACCTCAGGAGCAGGTGTAATTTTTTCAATATATCGCCAATAAAATTTCAAAGAACATTGAATATAAGCGATTAACGATGAAGGCGAGTAGCAATGGTTTGTTATTTTTTCTAAAATTGATGCAGTTTTTTTAATACTGATTTTTGATTCGTTTGCAGGAAATAAAAACGGAACCACAAAATTTTCCTTGGGCTTGATGTTAACACGCTGCTGCAACTTCTGTTTTTTTACTTCAAATTCCAACTGTTCTAAAAACCTGCTTTTTTCCGCCAAACTGTTTGTTGATTCATTATCATAGATAAGATGAATGTTTTCAGCGCGTTGCAACAATCTAAAAAAATGGTATCCAAAAATGGCGTCTTTGCGTTGGTGTGTGGGCAATCCGAAATGTTTTTTAATATCGTAAAGTAGCAACGAGGGAGCGGCTTTCCCCTTCGGTAAAACACCCTCATTCACTGACAAAATGATAACATTCTTAAAATCAAGCATACGAGTTTCCAACAATCCCATAATTTGCAAACCTTCGTGGGGGTTTCCACTGAATGGAATTGCAGTTGCGTTCAATTTTTCATTCAAAAAATACGCTACAATAGCAAAATCCAAGGTGTTTGCATCTGCAAAAAATTTTAGAAGAAACTTAGAGACCTCGGTAATGAGGTTGATTATTTGTTGATAATTGTTTTCCGTTTCCGGTGTAACATTTTTATTAACACAAACTTTTATTTTTTCCTGCAAGAACTGCAAAAACTCAAACCCTTGTGTTTTTAGATTATAAAGCGGTTTTTGCAACCGGTTGTTCTGTTTTTCTTCATCAATAAACTGTAGTAACTGTTGTGCAGCGTAGGTGGCGCTAAGCGGATAACCCATGGTAATGTTCACATTTTCACAGTTGTACGCATGCACAAACGGCAAAAGCATGGTTTCGTCGGCAAATACCAACACCGTATCGTTCAAATGTCCCTGTTTTTGCTCAATATCATTTAATAGTTCAATGGCTTGAAACACTTGTGCGGTGCGTTTCGGGGCTCCGATAAAAGAAATTTGTTTGGGAATATCTTTGTAATAGTTGGATTTTGGAATCTCCGGAATTTTCAGTTTTTGCCTTATTTCTTCAATAAAATTTCCATACTTTTCATAATAAAAACTATCAATATCAAAATAAAATTCAGCATTTTTGTGTATATAAAAAAAGTGCAATATTTCTAATTCTGCGGGAGTTGCAGCGTTGAAACCGGCAAAGATGTAGCGAGTGTTTTTACCACAAGGAACACTAAGTCCTAAATTAAATTCAGGATCGCTATGTTCGCAAAGTGTATTGGCGTTCTTTGCGCTTTCTTTGCGGTCTTTGCGTTTAAGACTATTTGCCGCATCTAGATAAATCAATCCTTCGTATCCCAAATTATCATTACGCAGCATTTGAGTAAAATCTGTGTATAAATCAGCAAGTTGTGCATAAAACTCCAAGTATTTACGTTGCATTTCGGTAAGGTGTTCTTTTCCGAAAGAGGTTTCTAATGTTTTAATTTCGGAGAGATTTGAGAAAATGGAAGTAGCATTAGCCAAATGCAAATCAATTTCGTTAATATCTTGCAAAAAAAGTGGCGCCCATGCTAAAAAATCAGCAAAATCATCATTTTTTTCCGGATTTTTTTTCTTATAAACTTCAAACAGACGAATGAGTAACTCATCGTTTTCTATTTTTTTTAATGAGGACAAACTTTCAATAAATTCATTTACCGATATGATATTTGGGGCGAAAACGGGTTTGTTGAAATGCAAAGCCAATTCTCGGAGCAGTTCGCGTTTGGCACGCTTGTTAGGAACCACAACCATTGTGTTTTCAAACGGTATTTCGTTTTGAGCGGCAATTTTTTCAGCAAGGAAAGAGAGGAACGAGGGCATTATGATATGTTTGAGAGTAAATAAATTAATGAATTAATTGCTTATTCCACAGTTGTCTTAAAAACTCTTTCCAGGGAAAAACTTCAATTTTATTATTAATAATCCGTTTGGAGTCATCAAAAGTAATGGCGAACAATTTTGCATCAGGAAACTCTTCCCCAAAAGCAAGAAGTCCTTTAAACTCTTTCATAGATTTTTGTTTGGACGTTTTGATTTCAATTGCCCATTCAGCTTCGCCAACAACTAGGTCAACTTCTTTGCCACAAGCAGTACGCCAAAAGTAAATATTCTTATAGCAACTGAGATAGGAGAGAAAAGCACGAATTTCCATCAGAATAAAATGCTCAAAAAAATGTCCAAACTCCACACTTCCTTCTTGAACTAACAACATTCGCCGAAGCGCTCTTGTAATTCCCATATCGAAAAAATAAAACTTGGAACTTTCAATAGGAATTCTTTTTATTTTCTTTGTAAAAGGAGGTAGCATAAATCCTAACAATGTGTCTTGTAGAATTTGAAAATAATCTTTTACCGTTACGGAAGAAACGCCACAATCGCGTGCAATGCTCGAAAAATTAATGATTTCACTGTTTGAAATGGCAGCAACCTCCAAAAACCGGTGAAAAGCAGGCACATTTCTAACCATGGCTTCTGCTTTTATTTCGTGAGATAAATAGTCTAAAACATAACTTTCCAAGAATTTCACCGGATGGTTTGAAAAATAATGCTGCGGGATAAGTCCGTGATTCATAGCACGTAACAAATCAAAATCTGCGCCAATTTCCAAAGTGGTAAGTGGAAACATTTCGTAGCGCCATGCTCGACCACCCAATAAATTTGCTTTCATTCTCATAAGTTTTCGTGCAGAAGACCCACAAAGTATAAATTTGGAAGCGCTGTTTTCAATACACCAATGAATCTCATCTAATAACCGAGGTAGTTTTTGAATCTCATCTATAATAACCAATTCCGGATTACTTGCCATAATTTCCTCTCTCAATAGTTTCGGATTAAGTTCATACTTTTGCGCTACATCGGTTTTTAAAAGGTCAATGTATAAAGCATCTGAATATTGATTTTTTAAATAGGTTGTTTTGCCTGTTTTTCTTGCTCCCCAAAGAAAAAAAGCGTTATTTTCTGCAATTTCTAACTTTAAAATTCTTTCCATTTTTTAAACAGGTACTTTAAAAATAACATGTTTTTTTAAAGTGCAAAGATAAAAAAATATTTAAATACATAAATTTCTACATGTTTTTTTTGAAAAAAACACAATTATTTCCCCTCATTAATCATCTCCAAATGGCAGCAAAGCAACTTGTCTCCTTTTTGTTCCCGAAGGTGAAGCCCGTTGCCTTCGCAGTATTTGAATGATTTGCAGTCGGCACATTTATCGGTTTTTGTCCATGAGCGGTCGCGCATAATTTGGTAGCGTTCGTTCCAAACTGTCCAGAAATCGTCCTGGTAAATATTTCCTTGAATATAGTCGGCACGCAAACTTGGGCAGGCGCTAATGGAGCCGTCCACTAAAACGGAGCCCACATGGATACCTGCGCGGCAAAAGAAAGGCACATCGCGCACTTCCATTTCATAATCGCCCAAAAAGCCTTCACAACTGTACGAGGCTTTGATAACTCCCTCACGGCGTGTTTGTTTGATAAAGTCGAGCATCTGTCTTAATTCTTCCGGAGAAAGTTGAAGCAGGGGGTTGTTTTCTGCACGTCCTTTTGGAAAAATGGAAAACAGTCGCCAGTTTTTAACACCTAAACGAATCAGCAGTTTTTTCAGTTCTTCCAAATCGTTGATATTCCGTTTGTTTACACAAGTTACCACATCGTAAGTAAAGTCTTTGAGGGAAGCAATCATGGCAATGGCATTTTTTGCCCGTTCCCACGAGCCGCTTTTCCCGCGCATCCAATCGTGCGTTTCCGGAGTTAAGCCATCAAAACTAACGGTAACAGAGCGCAATCCGGATTGCAGCAATTCATTCAGCAGTTTCGGTGTAAGACTATATCCGTTGGTTACCATTCCCCAGGGAAACCCACGTTTGTAGAACTCTTTTCCGCACTGTGCCAAATCTTTACGCATCAGAGGCTCCCCACCGGTGAGCGCAATCATGGTTTTGTGCGGATTTACTAACGGTTTAATCCTGTCTAACACTTTCAGAAAATCCTCCAAAGGCATATCGGGTGTTTTGGTTTCCTGCGTGCAGTCGCTGCCGCAGTGCAAACATTGAAGGTTGCAGCGCAACGTACATTCCCAAAACAGATAACTGAGTTCGTGCAGACGAACTTGATTTTTTCGGTGCTGCCGAAAGAGCGCTAAAGTGATTTTCTTTTTCAGGGTCATAAAATCTGATTACGGCTCAAAAGGCGTTGCGGGACAACCATATTCAGGATGGATTTCATCCTCTTTGTCCAATTTTATATTTATGATTTTCACATATTTATCGCCACGTTTGTTTCCATAGCCTTTTTTCACCAAATCGGCGTCGGTAAACTTTACATCCATTTCGGTAGAAACAAATTCGCCGCCATTTTCTTCACCGTCAATATCATCAATTTTTAAGTGTATTGGTTGTCCGGAATAATGTGAATAATCTCCATAAATTCTAAAACCATACTTTCCTTCGGAATTTGTGTATAAAGTATCATTTCTATCTTCATAATACCTTTCTCTAATAATGCGAATGTTTTTTATCGGTTTATTTGAACTATCTGTTACTGAACCTTTAAGTTCATATTCATCCGCAGGCATACCATACTTTGAACAAGCGTAAAAGATTCCCGAAAGCCCCAACAAGAGTAGGATAATTTTATCAAAAAATTTAATGAATGATTTTTTCATGATTAGGTTTTTTATTTGGGCACAAAAATAATTTTTTTTTCCAAATAAAATTTCTATTTTCGCCCCCAATTATTAAAAAGTTATTTATGAAAAATATTGATTGGAAAAACCTGACTTTCGGTTATTTAAAAACAGACTACAACATTCGTTGCTATTTCAAAGACGGTAAATGGGGTCCCCTTGAAGTAAGTACCTCTGAAACGATTGATATTCACATAGCTGCTACCTGCTTGCACTATGGCCAGGAAGCCTTTGAGGGCATGAAAGCTTATCGTGGAAAAGATGACAAAGTGAGGTTGTTCCGTTGGGAAGAAAACTGGCTTCGTATGCAAAGATCTGCGGAAGGGATTCTTATGCAACCGGTTCCCAAGGAGATTTTTGAGGAAGCATGTCGCAAAGCGGTTGAACTGAATCAAGAGTATATTCCTCCGTATGGCACGGGCGGCTCCTTGTATTTGCGTCCTTTGTTGATTGGCTCCGGCGCGAAAGTAGGGGTTAGTCCGGCAGATGAGTATCTATTTATGGTTTTTGTAACGCCTGTGGGTCCTTATTTCAAAGAGGGATTTAAGCCGGTTAAAATGCAGTTGATACGCGATTTCGATCGCGCCGCACCGCTTGGAACCGGTAGCATTAAAGTGGGTGGAAATTATGCCGCAAGTTTGCGTGCAGGTCAACGCGCTCATAAAGAAGGTTTTGCAACTGCAATTTTTGCAGACGCCAAAACAAAAATGTATATAGATGAGGCTGGCCCTGCCAATTTCTTTGCCATCAAAGATGGAAAATATATAACTCCGGATTCGGAAACCATTCTTCCTTCTATTACAAATATGTCGCTCAGAGATTTAGCTGCCGATATGGGCTTGGTTATAGAACGCCGCCATGTAGCGCTTGATGAATTGGGCACATTTGAAGAAGCCGGCGCCTGCGGAACTGCCGCCGTAATCTCCCCAATCGGCATGATTCAAGATAGAGACACCGGTGTTGTTTACCAATACTCTAAAGATGGCGAAGCAGGCCCATGGTGTAAAAAACTGTACGCACGATTAACAGGCATCCAGTACGGCGAAGTTGAAGACAAATTCAACTGGTGTACAGTTCTGTTTTAAGAAACAGTTTCGCGTTTCACCATAAGTAATTCTTCCGAAAAAAAATCTTTTTTTTACAATTAAAATTGAATTGTAAAGATTTTTTTTGTACGTTGTTGAAATACAAAGAGAAAAAAAATCTTAAAACACTTGACAAAAGGGTGTGGCGAATTGTATTATTGTGGTGTTGAAACCAACGGATATTAGGACCGGCAATCCAACTGTTCAAAACTTCAACTTAAAAAACTAATTAACAAACTCAAAGAACAAAAGCCTACAAAAATCTAGAATCTCTTATATCGTTCTTACAAGGTAAGAAAAAAAAGCGATGTTTTTACGATAAGTAATTCTGCGACAGTGAAATTAACAAAATTTTAAAAAACTAATTAAAACTAAAAAAACTATGAATGCTTTAAAAAAAATCTTTTTATTAACACTTTTAAGTGTTTTCTTTTTATCTGCTTTTAGCCAAACATTTGGCAATACAGAAGTTCTTGCTACAATAAGTATTAACAAAAGCGCTGAACCCGGCTCCGGTATTGATATCAGTACACCTGATGACGACATTCAATTGGCCTGGCCTAGTTGGTGGTTTCTCTATAGAGTAGTTGAAACCCAAGTAGGAAACGGATATGTGACTGTAACTTGTTATGGCGGAGGATTCAAACTTTGTATGATTAAATGGAAAGATATTTGGAAAAATCTATTTCGTGGATATGAAATTCAAGTTCAAGCAGAAGTATTAGATGCTACTTGTGATGAACTAGTCACGAATAGTGAAGAACTTATTGCAAATGGGGTATATAATGGATCTTTATCGAAAAAAATCGCAATTCCGGATGACAGAACAAATTACATCCTCTTCCAAATGAATTGGAAAAATGATCCTGAAAATCCCTACAACGGTCAAGCAGAAATCATCATTTCAAAAACAGACAAATTAGGGTTCTAATTCCTGACAAACCCCAAAAATCACAACCATAACTTCCTCAATGATTAATCATTATATTATTAAAAATTACTAAAACAAAAAACTACGACTGGGGGAGCCGTGCACACTCCTCCATTTTAATAACCAAAATTTAATATTCAATGAAAAAAACATTCATAATCATTATTTGTCTCGCACTTTTAGGATACATCAAATGCCAAATCAAAGAGCAAACTCCTTATGTTTCAGAACTATTTGAACCCTTGCTCTCAATAAGTATTCAGGCAAACCTTGATACAAAATCACAAAACAACATTTACACAATGAACCATCATGATTTGTATGTAATCAACAGAAGAGGATTTGATAATCAGACTCATAAAGGGAAAGCCAAAATATCAAAACTCAATGCAATAACCGGAAGAGAAGAGACCTTCTTCATTTTACCTCCCCCAAAATATGTTGAAATAGAAGAAAAAACAAATCCTATCTGGATTTGGTCTATCTCCGCATCAGATTCTCTTTTGTTTGTAGCAGTTGATAAAGAAATTTGGGTATATCTTTTCTCCAATTTTCAATATGAATATTTAAAAACGATTGATCTAAAAGGCGTTTATTATTTAGAAAGGGAAAATAATTACTTACATGCTTTTAAAGATACAGATGATGGTTTCGATTGGTATAAAATCAACCTCGCAAACAATGAAATTCTTTATGTAAGAAAATTAAAATTAAGGAACCATTTTTTTCTTCAAATCGGTCCCGTTCAATTATTGTCAATAAAAAATAATGCCCTTTATTTATTACAACAGAATGAACCTGCAATAGAAAAGTACGCATTAACCGGAGATTTTTTAGCCACTTATAGTTTGATAATTCCAAATTGGAATAATATTCCCGAAATAATAACAAATAAACTCGATTCCATAAAAAACATAACGGCAAGAAATTATGCTTTTCCCAAGTACTCTGTTTTTGACTATAATTTTATGCTCACTTTTTTTGTATTCCCCAATGAACGTTTTTTTATGATGGCATTAGATAGAAGTAAAAGCCCGGATGGTTACGCTACTCCCTATTTCGTTCAGGTTATTGGCGATACAACTATTGTTAATCATTATTCTGTTGGAATTGATGAAAACGAAAAGTTTGGAGAAAAATATTTTCCGTTTTTAATGCCACGGGCAGAAGGTAATATTATCTATGCATATTCAAATGAATATTTTTGTCAAATCAATCGCAAGGCTGATGTATTGTGGCAAAATAAAACGCAAAAGGAGTTTCTACATGAAGTAAACTTATATCATAGAGATCACGATGCTATTGAAATGATTGAAACATATCGCTTCACAAAAGATTACATCCCTGTTGACTCCGTTCGGTTTTTAAATTATGATGAAACAACTTTTCTCTTTAAGGATGTAAAAAAAGAGAAGGCACTGTTTATTGTTTCACAATATCCGCAATGTTCCGGATGTATTAAAGCAACTTTGCATTATTTCTCAAATAATTTACCCGACAACATTGACCTTTATTGTGTAATTGCCGATTCCCCTTCCTATCTTACAAAAAAGGAAAACATCAAAGAAATTAACAACTATCTAAAAATTGGTTATACCCCACTTTTTATTGATTCAAAGGAACTTGATTTTGCTACAAAGCGATTAATTACCCAAAAAGCAAACCCAATTGTAATTCTGTTTGATAAAAAGAAAAAGCACGTTGAAATAATCTCTGCAAATCACATTATGGCAGACTCTATGGGAACTTTTTCACGCTCATTTATTCACACAATAAATAATTTTATTGGAAAATGAATTTCGTAGAATAGGAAATATTTATTTTTGCCGAAAAATATGAAATTATGAATTATCAAATTGATTTTACCCAACTAACTCAATATGTAAATCTTGAACTGGTTGCCAAACAGGTTGTTGAAGGTTTTATTACCGGCATACATAAAAGCCCTATGCACGGCTTTTCTGTTGAATTTGCGGAGCATCGGCAATACAATACCGGCGAACCCACCAAACATATTGACTGGAAACTTTACGCAAAAACCGATAAACTGTTTGTGAAACGTTTTGAAGAAGAAACCAATCTGAGGTGTCAAATTGTAATTGACCATTCATCATCTATGTATTTTCCGCATCAGGAACAATATTCCTTAAAAAGTCCAAATAAAATATTTTATGCTATCTATGCGGCAGCAGTTCTTATGCAAATACTTAAAGGGCAGCGAGATGCAGTTGGGCTGAGTGTTTTTTCCGATACACTGGAACTGCACACAAGAGCACGGGGAGGTGAAACCCATCTGAAAATGATCTACCGTGAACTTGAAAAAATATTACAACCCATCTCTAAAGAAACCCGCAACAATTCTATGGTTACAGATACCCTGCATCGAATTGCGGAACAAATTCATAAAAGATCTATGGTTGTGATTTTTAGCGATATGTTTGAATCTCATGCAAAAACTGATGAACTCATGCTTGCCTTGCAACATCTGCGCCATAATAAACACGACGTATTGTTATTTCACACCTACGACAAAAAATTGGAATTTGATTTTGCTTACGATAACCGGCTTTATAAATTCATTGATATGGAAACCGGAGGAGAAGTAAAACTACATTCCAACCATATCAGAGAATATTATCAGGCAGCGATTGGAGAATATTTTCAAGAACTTCATTTAAAATGCGGACAATATCAAATTGACCTTATCCCTGTGGATATTCATCGCGGACTTGAACAGATACTCATTCCTTACTTGTTGAAACGAAAACAATGACAAATGAAAAAACTCAAAAAACAACTCCTTCAAAACTAACCATTCCCGATTGGGCAATTCAAGACAGACCTAGAGAAAAATATTTATCTTCCGGTTTTCCCTCGCTTTCGGATGCCGAACTTATTGCCATACTGTTAAGAAGTGGCACGAAAAGCGAATCTGCTGTGGATGTTGCCCGAAATTTATTATCTATGTGTGGAAACAGTCTCAACAATCTGTCTGAAATGCAACTTAACAAATTGCTGAAAATTAATGGTATTGGAAAAGTAAAAGCAATAACCCTTTTGGTGGCTTTTGAGTTGGGAAAACGTTGCCGTGCTGCTGTGGTAGAGCAAAAAAAGAAAATAGTAATTTCATCCGATCTGGTGGAGTTGATGCAAACTAAAAATGCGTGCCTGAGTAATGAAGAATTTTGGGTAGTTTTTGTAAATCAGGGTTCTTTTTTGTTGGGATTAGAAAATTTTGGCAAAGGGGGACTCACTTCTACTTCTGTTGACATTCGACTCATTCTTTTGAAAGCCTTGGAATTGAAAGCCACAGGGCTGTTTCTTTGCCACAACCACCCGTCTGGAGATATTGAACCCAGTAAATACGACTTACTATTAACCAAACAATTGAAAGAAGCCGCCCTTCTGATGTCTATTCAACTACTTGACCATGTGGTGATTTGCAAAGAAAATTATTATAGCTTTCTAGAAAATGGGATACTGTGATGTTTTTTTACTACACATTTTATGTAATAAAATTAGAGTACTCAAATCTAAAAAAATGAAAATTATTAAATTACCTCCGTACCACTCGCTTCATTACCAAACTCTTCAGCGCCCACGGCGAATAGTGCGCAGAGGGCATATCAATGGTAATAATCTCACTCTCTTCATCGCGGTTGGCGTTTAAGTATAGATGAAGCGCCATGCCTATCGCGGCAATCTCTTCGTTGTTTTCTATGTTATTTATGTTTTTGTTTTTCATAAACCAAAATCTTAAATTTGAAATCTTAAATCTAAAAATCTACAACGGGAGATTATCGTGTTTTTTTGCCGGATTTTCGAGACGTTTGTTTCTTAAAGATTGTAAAGCGCGAATGACGCGGAAGCGGGTATTGCGCGGTTCAATCACATCATCAATATATCCATAACGTGCTGCCACATACGGATTTGCAAAAGCATCTCTGTATTCTGTTTCTTTTTCTGCAATATATTCAGCCTGTTTTTCTTTGTCTTCAATGGCGGCAATCTCTTTTCCCATCAAAATTTCCACAGCTCCTTTTTCGCCCATCACGGCAATTTCGGCGGTGGGCCATGCGTAGTTAATGTCGCCGCGCAAGTGTTTAGAACTCATCACACAGTATGCGCCACCATAGTTTTTTCTAAGAATAACCGTTACTTTGGGAACGGTGGCTTCGCCGTAAGCATACATCAATTTAGCGCCATGCAGAATCAACGCGCCGTATTCCTGCTGGGTTCCGGGCAAGAATCCGGGGACATCCACCAGCGTAACTAACGGAATATTAAAGGCATCGCAAAAGCGTATAAAACGGGCGCCTTTACGGGAAGAGTTGATGTCCAACACACCGGCTAAATATTTGGGCTGGTTGGCTACAATTCCCACCGACATTCCATTGAAGCGGGCAAAACCTACCACGATGTTTTTCGCGTAATTTTCATGCACTTCCAAAAAATCGGCATCGTCAACAATACTTAAAATTACATCTTTTACATCGTAAGGTTTGTTAGGATTGTCGGGAATAATTTGATTTAATGCATCTTCCAAGCGATTAATGGGGTCTTCTGTGGCTTTATAAGGAGGCTCTTCCATATTATTGGAAGGAATAAAACTCAATAATTTGCGAATTTGTGCAATGCCAATTTCTTCATTATCTACGGCAAAATGTGCCACGCCCGATTTTGTGGAATGCACAGTAGCACCGCCCAAATCTTCAACGGTAACATCTTCGTTGGTAACCGTTTTCACCACTTTTGGGCCGGTTACGAACATATAACTTGTGTTTTTAGCCATCATGATAAAGTCGGTAAGCGCCGGCGAATACACAGCACCACCTGCACAAGGGCCAAAAATAGCAGAGATTTGCGGAATAACTCCAGAAGCCAAAATATTACGTTGGAAAATTTCGGAATATCCGGCCAAACTGTTCACACCTTCCTGAATACGTGCTCCGCCGGAATCGTTAAAGCCAACCACCGGTGCGCCCATTTTCATTGCCTGGTCTAACACTTTGCAAATTTTATTAGATACTGTTTCCGAAAGCGAGCCTCCAAATGTAGTAAAATCTTGTGAATAAACATACACCAAACGACCTTCAACCGTGCCATAGCCGGTTACCACACCATCGGACAGATATTTTTCTTTTTCCAAACCAAAATTTGTACAGCGATGGGTTACAAACATATCAAATTCTTCAAAACTGCCTTCATCTAAAAACATTAGAATACGCTCACGTGCAGTGAATTTGCCTTGAGAATGTTGTTTAGCAATACGTTTTTCGCCGCCCCCCAAACGCGCGGTTTCCCGCAGTTTCAAGAGTTCATTAATTTTTTCTTGCATTGTCATAATATACTGTTATTAAGTTAGATATGGTATTTACGCCTTTTTTATTTAGCGGCGCAAAGATAGAAAAAATGTTTGTTTTTCATTTTTGAAATAATAATCTATTTTTGCCCGCTTTTTTAATCAATCTTAATACTTAAAAACAATGGACTTAAGCAAAATTTTATCTATCAGCGGGAAAAACGGGCTTTTTAAAATGATTTCACAAGGAAAAAACAATTTCATTGTGGAATCTTTAGAAGACCAAAAACGATTTCCCGCATTTCAAAATGAAGGAGTTTCAACTTTAGAAAATATCGCCATTTATACACAGGATAACTCCGTTGAGTTGAAAAAGTTGTTTCAATCTATCTATCTTAAAGAAGAAAAGCAACCGCTCGAATATAAAGGAATGACAGACACACAATTACGAAACTATTTTAAAGAAATACTTCCTGATTACGACGAAGAACGTGTTTTCCTGTCTAATATTAAAAAAGTATATCAATGGTATAACATTTTGTTGAAGAATGATTTGATTTCTTTAGAGGAAGAAAAAGATGAGCAATAAAGAGCGTCGCCGAAATATACTAACTATAATTACAACAGTCATCATAATTATTTTTGGCTGCGGGGTCTATTCTTATTACTTTTTCTACAGGCAAGTGAACGCCAAACTCATCGAGACTATCCCTACCGATGCTACTTTTTTGTTTCAAATCAATGATAATGATATGTTTTTAAAAACGGTAAAACATATTATGCCATATATAAATCCACTTTTTGGATTGGATGCCTATCCGGGTTGTCAATTTTTTGTGGATCAATTGCCGGGGAAATACAATCAGGTGGTTTTTACCGGACATCACAATGGAGAAACCTTATCCATTCTTTTTGCTTGTAAAATAAACGAACGAGCATTTAAACAACTTCTTTCCAAAATTCAAATAGATGAAAAAAATTGCATTTCTTTTGAAAAATGCAAAATATACACTCATGGAACTCATTTAAAGCGTTTTGTGTTTACTTATCATAAAGGAATCTTCTTGGCATCTGAAAATGTTATGCTGCTAAAAAAATCAATTGTTCAACTAAAAAATCCTAAAAATTTAACGAATTTAAAATCTTTTGAAACCTTGTTTAGCATTTTAGAAAAAAACAAAAAACAGAACTGGCTTATATTGAATCATGATAGATATTTTTCTCATTTTGAATCTTTTATAAACGATGAAACGAATATTTCGCTGTCTCGTTTTGCCTCTAATGTTTCGTGGGCAGCCTATCAGGTCAGGTTTTCAAAATTGGAAATGTCATTGTCCGGATATCTATCTCTGACCGACAATTTTCAAGATTACTTTAGCCATCTTGAAGAGAAATACTCGTACTATTCTTCGCTCAGCAAAAGCGAAGAATCCATTGATTTTGAAAAAGATATTCTACTAAAATATGCAAAGATGGCGCTTCCTTCCTACAATGATTTTGAAATTGCCATTCACGCGGAAAATTCAGAATATTGGAGTCGTTATTTATCGGAATCCGGCATAAAAAAATCACCAATTGCAAAAATGAAATTGTTTGCATTTACCTTAGGGATTGAATCACAATTTATTGAATTTCAACGGATACAAACGGCCAATCTGCTCATAAAGTTTTGATTCGCGCTTCGGTTTCTAAAATTTTATTTCGAATTTCTGCTGCTTCTAAAAAATCTAAATTCTTTACGGAAATCTCCAATCGTTTGCGCAGCATTTTCAGGTTTTGCTGCAATTGCTCCCGACTTAACATTTGAAACGGTTTTTCTTCAGCCACTTTGGTTTCAATCATATCATTAAAACGATATTGCAGAGGTATTGCGCGCGACATTCCAAGATTCCCTTTATCTTCATTTTTCTGCACAGTTTGCGGGATAATATTGTGTTCAAGGTTATATGCCATTTGTTTGCTTCTTCTTCTATTCGTCTCATCTATAGTGGCTTGCATTGATTTTGTAATTTTATTAGCATAAAAAATAACCCGTCCGTTTATGTGGCGCGCGGCTCTGCCGGAGGTTTGGGTTAATGAGCGCTCATTTCGCAAAAAACCCTCTTTGTCGGCATCCATAATGGACACCAACGAAACTTCGGGCAAATCCAACCCCTCGCGAAGCAAATTTACCCCTACTAACACGTCAATAGAGCCGGAGCGCAAATCTTTTAGAATTTCCACGCGTTCCAATGTTTCTACTTCAGAATGAATATATTGCGTTCGTATTCCGGTGCGAATCAAATAACTGCTCAACTCTTCCGCCATTTTTTTTGTTAAGGTAGTAACCAATACCCGTTCGCCACGACCTACCGTTTTGTCAATTTCATCCAACAAATCATCCACCTGATTGTCGGCTGAACGTACTTCAATGGGCGGATCTAACAATCCTGTTGGGCGCACAATTTGCTCTACCACAATTCCATTCGATTTTTCCAACTCGTAATTTGCCGGTGTGGCGCTCACATAAATGGACTGTCCTATCAATTGTTCAAACTCGTGAAATTTTAGGGGGCGGTTGTCCATGGCGGCAGGCAACCGAAATCCGTACTCCACCAAGTTCACTTTGCGCGACCGGTCGCCGCCGTACATCGCCCCAATTTGTGGCACGGAAACGTGGCTTTCATCCACAATCAAGATAAAATCATCCGGGAAAAAATCTAAGATGCAAAACGGTCGTTCTCCCGGGTTCCGTTTGTCAAAATAGCGTGAGTAGTTTTCAATACCGGAGCAGTAGCCCACCTCTTTCATCATCTCCACATCGTAGGTTACACGGTCGTCTAATCTTTTTGCTTCCAAATGTTTGCCAATAGATTTTAAATATTCGATTTGATTACCCAAATCCAATTTTATTTGCCACAACGCTTCATTCATGGCTTCGGGCGAGGTTACAAAAAGATTGGCAGGATACAAAGTGAGATGCGTTTGCTCACCCAATTTCGTTCCTTTTTCGGGGTCAATTTCAAAAATTTGCTCTATTTCATTATCAAAGAAAACAATACGATAGGCAATGTCATGGTAAGGTGGAAAAACATCCACCGTATCTCCTTTAATTCTAAATTTTGCCGGCTCAAGTGTCAATTCCGTTCGGGAGTACAAACTATTGACTAAGGAATGTAGAAACTGTTCGCGGCTGATAATCATTCCTTGTTTTAAATGGATTACACTTTTGGCAAACTCATCGGGATTTCCTATTCCATAAATACAAGAAACAGAAGCCACTACAATAATATCACGCCTTCCTGAGAGCAAAGAGGAGGTGGTTTTCAAGCGCATTTTATCAATCTCTTCATTAATCTGTAAATCTTTTTCAATATAGGTATTTGTACTCGGAATATAGGCTTCGGGTTGATAATAGTCGTAGTAAGAGACAAAATACTCCACTGCATTTTCGGGAAAAAACTGTTTAAACTCTGAGTAAAGTTGGGCAGCCAGCGTTTTGTTGTGGCTGAGTACCAACGCCGGACGTTGCACTTCCTGCAACACATTGGCAATGGTGAATGTTTTTCCGGAACCGGTAACACCAAGCAAAGTTTGGGCCTCATCACCACGCCGCAAGCCCTCTACCAACTCGCGAATCGCTTCGGGCTGGTCGCCGGCAGGAGAAAACTGAGAATAGAGTTTAAAATTCATGGGGCGAAATAAGAGATTTTTCAATTCAATTTGCTTAATTTTATTGAAATTCTAAATAGAAAATCTATTTTTGAGTCCTATGTGTGCTAAGAAAAACCATACAATATTTATTTCAGAATTGCGTTTTTTTGTCGCATTATTAAAAATTTGTTTTATGAATACCCAAATTGATATTCGAGAATTAAATGAACGCATTCAGCGTGAAAGTTCTTTTATTGACCTCATTACTATGGAGATGAACAAAGTGATTGTGGGTCAGAAACACATGGTGGAACGGCTACTCATCGGGTTGCTTGCAAATGGACATATTTTGCTGGAAGGGGTTCCCGGATTGGCGAAAACCCTTGCCATTAAATCGCTTGCAAACACCATTGACGCCAAGTTCAGCCGCATTCAGTTTACTCCCGACCTGCTTCCCGCCGATTTGCTGGGAACCATGATTTACAGTCAGAAAAAAGAGGAGTTTATGGTAAAAAAAGGTCCTCTTTTTGCCAATTTTATTTTGGCGGATGAGATTAACCGTGCGCCGGCAAAGGTGCAAAGCGCACTGTTAGAGGCGATGCAGGAGCGGCAAGTTACCATTGGCGAACAAACCTACAAATTAGATGAGCCGTTTTTGGTTATGGCAACGCAAAACCCTATAGAACAGGAAGGAACCTATCCCCTGCCCGAAGCGCAAGTCGATAGGTTTTTAATGAAAGTGGTTATTCAATATCCTAATCAAGAGGAAGAAAAACTAATCCTTCGCCAGCAAATTGATGAAAATATCCCAACCACCAACACAGTGTTGAAGCCCCAAGAGATTATCAATGCCCGTAAAGTAGTGAAAGAGGTATATATAGATGAGAAAATAGAAAATTACATTACCGACATTGTATTTGCTACACGTTATCCAAGTGAATATAAGTTGGCTCAATTCAAAACGATGATTAACTACGGCGCCTCGCCACGTGCCACTATCAACCTGGCGTTGACTGCACAGGCGTTCGCATTTATCAAACGTCGCGGCTATGTAATCCCCGAAGATATTAGAGCAGTAGCCCATGACGTACTGCGCCACCGCATCGGCCTAACCTACGAAGCCGAAGCTGAAAACATTACCTCAACGGATATTATTAATGAAATACTTAATACTATCGAGGTACCGTAATAATGATTAGTGGTTAGTGATTAGTGATTAGTGGTTAATCTTACGGTCTTACATGTCTTATGGTCTTACGGTCTTAAAAAAATATGGATTCATCAGAACTCTTAAAAAAAGTCAGGAAAATTGAAATTCGCACGAAGGCACTGTCGCAGCAGGTGTTTTCGGGGCAGTATCACAGTGCGTTTAAAGGTCGCGGGATGGCGTTTAGTGAAGTGCGCGAGTATCAATATGGGGATGATATTCGCAATATTGATTGGAATGTTACAGCGCGTTTTAACCATCCGTACATCAAAATTTATGAAGAAGAACGCGAACTTACGGTAATGTTGCTTATTGATGTAAGCGGCTCCACACAATTCGGAACAAAACAGCAATTCAAATCCGATTTAATTACGGAAATCTCTGCGGTTTTGTCATTCTCTGCCATTAACAATAATGATAAAGTGGGCGTGATTTTCTTTAGCAATCAGGTGGAAAAGTTTATCCCACCCAAAAAAGGACGTTCGCACATTTTAAGAATCATCAGAGAGTTAGTAGATTACAAACCGCAACAAGTACAAACAAACTTGTCGGAAGCATTGCGGTATCTTACCAATGCTATCAAAAAAAGATGCACGGCGTTTATCATTTCCGATTTTGTAAACTGCAATTTCGAACAGGCATTGAAAATTGCGGCAAATAAACACGATGTGGTAGCATTGCAAATTACGGACAGAGGCGACGCGCTACTTCCAAATAGGGGTTTGGTGCAGATTCACGACCCCGAAACAGGCAAGAAGTCTATTGCAGATACTTCAAATCGTATCGTGCAAAATGAGT
>Ga0209628_10000675_pt1 | contig 21140 bp, 27 predicted proteins | sample TergutCu122P4_FD_187285 | JGI IMG/M metagenome (GOLD analysis project Ga0209628, IMG submission 187285) | Cubitermes ugandensis P4 segment gut microbial communities from Kakamega Forest, Kenya - Cu122 P4 (SPAdes) (version 2) | ecosystem: Host-associated > Arthropoda: Insects > Digestive system...
AACACCTTGTCGCCCGCCACCGCAAACAGCGCATCCGTCAACTCATCGCGGCGCAGCGCCGTCACCCCATCCAGCCCCACCGTCACCAGCTTTTTGGCCCGGAAGTCCAGCGCGCGGCAAACGCCGTCGTCGGCCCAGAAGTAGTACACGTTCTCATACTCGATGGCGCGAATCGACTCTGGCTTGATCGCCGCCCAATCCTCGCGCGCATAGTAGACATCCGTCAGCAGTTGGGCGCCGGCCCCGGATACAAACACCAACCCATCATTGCTGGCGTACACCACGCCATCACCCACCCCCACAATGCTGCGCGTCGAAACGCACGGCAGCAGTTGCGGCAGCTTCACGGCGCTCATGCTGGCCGAATCGGCGCCGCTGATGACATAGGGGTGCCCGCGCGTGCCCACCAGCAGCGACTGCCCGAACACACCCAGCCCCACGATGGGCGATTCGGTGGTGATCTGGTACTCAATCGGCCACGCATACGGGTGGTACGGATCGCAGAACGCCACGTAGTTGTCGATGTACCCAGCCAGAATACCGTTGGGCATCGCCACCAGCCCGCGCAGATGGGGGTCATCGCCCTTGGGCGGTTTCACCGCCTGCGCGCTGTCGTTGTCCATGCGGTACGGCGGCTCCAGCCAGCCGAACGTGGGGCACGGCTCGCCAAGCGCCTCGCCCTTCACCTTGTCCGCGAAAGCAAACCCGTCGGCCACCAACCCCTCCAGGGCAAACTGGTAAACCGCATCCTGCGACCCCACGTTGCTGCGGTAAACGCGCCACTTCTGAATCTGCCGATCCGGCGGTGGCGCAGGCACCGTGCCCGACACGGAGTCATACTGGCTCACCTCCAGCATCTCGCTGATCGGCGAAGGCGCGCTCTCCCAACCCCAATCCGTCACGTAGGTCACCACGTAAAAGCGCGTGTCGATGATCCGGTCGGCGTCAATGGCGATCAACCCGCCCTCGCCGAGCACGTTCTCGCCGTTGACCACGCCGGTGACCAGGCTGGTGATGTTGGTCATCCGGCGCTGATACTCGCTGCAAATCTGGTTGTACACACTGAGCGCCTGCGCCTTGACCTGCGCGACCCGCGCCACAAGCGACGCCACATCCTGCGCGTGCCGCGCCGCCTGCTGCGAGCTGTCGTTTTGCGCGGTGGTGTACTCGTCCAGTTGCTTGTAATACAGCCACCACTCATAGCACATGGTGTTCTGACCGAATGAACTGTTGCGGTCACCTTCGGCAATGTACGCGGGAAGCAGCGGGTTGCTCGCAGGAGGGAACTTTTGCTGGAGCGTCGGCTTGTACTGATCCCACGTCGTGTTCCATATCGTGACCTCCGTGTTGGCCGGATAGATGTAGGTGACGCTTGTCGAGGGCTTGACGGGCGGCTGCGGCTGCGACTGACTCGCGCTCAGACCATCGTTGCGCACGACATCGAGCGCCGCGCAGAACTCTTTCACCGCCACCGTCATCTGCTGGCGCAAGTCGGCAATCGACGCGCCGCCGGCGTCGAACAGTGGGGCCAGCCGTCCAACCAGCAAACTCGCCTGATCCTCGGTAAACGACGTGGTTCCGCCCCCCGTGCCCTCTTCACCCGCCGCGCGCGGAACCTCGATGGCTTGCAGCGCGCCCCTCAGCGCCGTCTCGTCAATCACGCGCCACTTTGGAAAACACAGAATCGGAATAACGAACTGCCCGTTGTGCTCGAACCCCGCCAGGCCCGGATCGCGCAGAACGTCGGCCTGCGCAAGCTCCACGCTGCCCACGCCATAACCGCCGTCGGGCGCCCACCACGACAGGCAATACATCTGATCGGCGCCCGCTATCGGAGCGCCGTTGTAAATGTGGTACTCGGTCGATGACTTTATGAGCGCGTCCACGATCGACGGAATCAGCGTCGAGGAAACCCACGCCAGCGCGTCCTCCATCGTGAACGGGCTGCCGCTGCTCATCGTCACGGAAATGCCCGTCGGCGCGGGAACGCCAAGCAACCTGTCCTCACCCGTGGCGTCAATCACCCGTGGCCGCTTCGTGCCATCGTCATACGTGAAATAGGTGCGCTCCGTCGCATCGTCATGCAAATCACCCTTGGCGTAGCTGCGCACATCGGGCGTCACGATCCAGCCCGCAGCGTCGTCATCGAGGTACTCTCCGTTGGCATCGCGTGAAAGGCGGTACAGCGTCTGCGCACCGGAGAACGCGGAATCGGACAGCACCTGCGAATCACCCAGCAACGGGCGAAACTCCGTCGCCGTGGCCAGCAGGTTATCGCACACCTGCGCGCTTGCCGCGCCCATATCGCGCGGCGGCACGCGCGGAGCGATCCCGACGAACTGTTGAATATCAATCAGCGCCATGTTCATCCACTCCGGTTCGCACCGCGCGCGCGGCCTCGTAGTTCGCCGCGCAATTCACGGCTGCGGCATAAGCCGCGTCAGCGAATCCCGCGCGCTCGACTGCTCGCTCCTCACAGCGTCCAAGCAGGTCGGCGAGCACACCAACGGCCTCTGCGGCGGACGGCTTGTCACAGGCAGCGCCGGTAGTTGAACCTGCCGCGTCACGTTGATGGGCGGATTTGATGGCGGACAACTGGCCGAGCAGGCTGCGATTGTCGGCACGGACAGCAGCAATGCGGTTTTCATAAGCACGTTGTTCACGGATGGCATCCTCTGCGTTGGTGGCGATGAGCGTGTTCAGATCGCGCTCGGCATCCGCGCGCGCGCTCTCGGCCTCGCGCGCCTTGCGCTCGGCTGCGGCCTTGCCATTCGCCAGGATTTCGCGCTCCTGCGCCCATTCCAGCTTCGTCTGCGCGTGCGCGGTATTCAGATTGGCGATGCGCAACTGCTGCACACCGCCGATAAACAGCGCGCCGATGGCCGCAGCCACCAGCGCGACAACCCACGTCGGGATCAGGAAACCGAGCAGGTTCATACGTCAATCAGCAGGGTCGCGGGCCGGGGCCTGGACGCTTGCCTTTACCTTTTTTCGATGCTTCCATCGCTTTCTCCTTCTTGCCTTGCGGCGGTTAATGCAGCCGGAATGGCCGCGTTCAAAAACAACCCGCGCTCCGCCTCGCGCCTGCGCGTCAGCCCGGCCAACTCACGCCCGCCGGCGCGGTTCCAGCGCAGGAACTGATCGGCAGCGGCGGCATAGTCGCCCGCATTGAGCAGCCGCACCAGCGTGGACTTGCGCGCGGACTCGGCGCCAATGTTGTAGGCCCAGCTCACCAGCGCGTCGAACTGCTGCTGCGCCAGCGCGACGTGCACGCTATCGTTGATCGCCGCTTCGTAGGGCCGCACCATGCTTTCGAGCAGCGCGCTCGCGTGGGCCTCGGTAAGCGGAGGGTCGCTCATGCGCACGCGGATACCGCCTGGGTAATAGGTCGCGCCATAACCGATGGTGGGAATGCCCACCGCATCGAGATACGGCGCAGCGCGGAAGCCCTCGAACTGCTTGATGAGGTCAAGCCCCTGCGGGCTGAGTGTCAGGTGATTCATGGCGTCTGATCCGGGTTATCCACGCGCAGCGGCGCTGGCGGCGGCACCGGCGGCGGTACGTAGGTGTTGTCCCAACGTGGCGGTTGGTACTGGGTGTAGGTTGGCGTGCCGCGAATCTGCGTCATGGCCCGCTGCACGGCACTGTCAGCCAGCCTGCGCGCGCCGTCGCCAGCCCACACGAAGAACCCCATGCGCGCCCAGCCGCAGGCGGCGAGGATCAACACGTCCACGGGCACCGGGATGTTGATCCCGACGGAGTGCACCGCGTACAGGATTACCGCTGCGGCGGCGCCGGCAAGGGCGGAAATCATCAGGTCGCGCAAGGTCTCGCGCAGGACGCTGACGATGGCCACGTCGGTCGAGAGGAAGGTGAGCACGGTACGGCCCAACCCGCCCACCATCGCCACCAGAATGCACCAACCCACGAAAGCCATGTCGTACTCTTTCATCCCGTAGGAAGGCGCCATACCTTCCGCTGCGGCGGGCAGGCAGTAGGAAAGCGCGGCAAGCCACGCGCACAGCACCACGGCGCGGCCATGGGAATTAAGAGTACGGTGGCGTGTCATTTCAGCGGCACTCGGTTGGATTCGTGATTGCCGCAGTGCTTGTCCAGCCCATGCTCGATCAATTTGTTGGCGTTGTAGTTGGCTGCCACTAGCCACGCGAAGAACAGCGCCTCGACGGTGTAGCGCAGATACCGAGAAGGCAGCCACTCAAGGTCGGTCTGCCGATCCACGAACCCCTCGCCCACCCACAGCAGCGACGCCCCCACGCACGCGGCGCAAAGCAAGACCACCGTCCAGCGCGGCGGGGGCGAGGGCTTCCACTGCGCGGCGACGAATGGAATCAGACCCCCGATGCACAGCGTGTAGCCGAGCGAGAGCCACTCGCGGGCGCCGGTCAGGCCGGCGGCGATGTAGTCGAGCGAGTGCGGCGAGAACATCCCGTCGGCAGCCGTATCGAACATCCCCGTGCCGATCAGGTAGGCGGCGAGCGCGTAGAGCGACCGCCGCTGCCAGCTTATGGTCGGCTGATCGTTGTAGTGGTGATGGTGGTAGTGGTGATGGTGCTGGTTCGTCATGTCATTCTCCGTCCCACCCCCTCACGCTTGCCCAGGTTGCTATTACCGATGCGCGGCCCTCACCGCTCTCCGTCGCGCGCACGATGTCGAGCTTGTAGCCCACGTTGCGCCAGATGCCAAACGGGCCAAATTTGTCGGCGCTACGCCATTGATAGCAATCGTTGCCGTCCCATAGAAGCGCCCAGCCTTTGCGCTGAGAGCCGATGACGGGCATGCCGCCGTCGGGGTCAGAACTCGCCAGCACCACGGGACGCTTGGTCACGTCCTCGCCCATCTCCACGTCACGTTGACTGGCGACGTTGCGGAAGGCAAGCCAGACGAAACGCGGGAACCATGCGCGCGGATGCAGTGACAGGAGGAACAGCCTGGCGATCCACAGGTAGAAGCCGGTAACGTGATAAGCCTTGACGTTGCATCCGGGCGAAGCGATGTCAGGGTCGTCGTAGCGGTAGGCTTTTACGCCGGGCGGCGCACTCCGGTCTCCGCACCACACCCACACGCCGGTCTCCGTGTCGTACCACGTCCAGCCGTCGCCCACGTCGGAAACGTTGTTGCGCCAGTACTTGTACTTCTCCGGCAACTGCACCTCGTCCCAGGGCATGGCGCGGATGGGTTTCCACAGCACGAACGGCGCGCGCACCTTGTCCCAGAGCGTGCGCAGGGCAGGGGACTGCTTGTCGGCGCGCTCGAAGCAGGCGGCGGCGTTGATCTTGTGCTCGTTGTCGATGTCGAGGGCGTAGAGGCGAATCGCCACATCCACCCGACCGGAAGCTTGCAACCACAGGAACGTGCCGAGAAGAATGGCGGCGATGGAGACCACGCCGATGACAATGAAGGCGAGGATGTACAGGAACACGGTCATGTCAGTGCTCCAAGGAGCGTGCCGGTGGCAAGCCATGTGATGAAGGAGTTGCCGACAACGGCGGCGCCGGCGGCACCGCCAACCATCACTGGGGAGTCTCCATATGTAGTCTTTCCCTTGGTTCCACTAGTCCCCCAATCGCCGCCATTACCGCCGTAGTCTTGGCCCGGATTCATATTGACCCCTATGCCGGGCGCTAAAAACGTACCATCCGTAGCGAAAAAGTTGGGCCAGACCGTCGAAGTTGCACCAGCAGGGGCGTTGGTACGCCCAGAACGCCCGCCGCCGCCGCCTACAACTTGACTGCCATAGGAGATGCCGCCGCCCCCTCCACCCCCACCTCCAACTGTCCCATAGTTAGTTACTGCAAGCGGGTATTGCGCACGCAGCGCAGGGCCACCAATACCCGCAGCGCTGCCAACACCCTGCGGCGTAAGTCCGCTTCCCCCAGCTCCACCCATCCCAATGATGTACCCATTGTTTACGAGCGTCAACTTTGAACCAGTGGGGAAAGTCGTACCGGTGTCAAACGCATAGTTTGCCGTGTTGTTGGCATAAACCACGATATCTGACGCTATCGTTACCGTAGCATCCAGCGGCTTCACCCCATCCCACCCGGCGGCGATGGCGTCATCGCGCAGGTTGTAATTGAGCGTATCGGCGCTGATCGTTTTGTTGAAAACGAACGCCCCGGAGAACATCCACGATGCCATCAAGATGCCGCTCATCACGACACCCCCGCCCCGGCGACGAGCCAGGTATCGGTAGCGATCTTGCGCAGCGTCGCCACGCCGTAGCCTGCGATCGTGCGGTTGCCGGTGGTGGCCGTACCCGCAAGGCGCAGCGTGACGCCGATGGCGGCGAGAAGCGTGATCGCGTTGGCGCTGGTATTGGTCACCATCACCGTCGTTTTATTCGGTGGGAACGCCACCGTCGCGTTGGCGGGAACCGTGACGCTGGCGCTTGTGTCGATGCTGCCGCCACGATCCGTCAACGCCAGCGCATACGCGCTGGTCTTGACGACGCCCACGATGTCGCGCAGCGCATCGACGGTGGGCGAGTACCGGGAGGGCAGCATGAAGCAGTGCATGCCCCACGAGCTGGACGATATGAACGCGAAATGACAACCGGGCGTGACGTTCTCGAACGTCAATATTTTGCTCGGCACGGCCACGCCATCTGCGGTGATGTTCCAGCTCGTGCCGGCGGCGGTGAAGGTCAGCTTGTTGAATGCGTAGGCAGGTGTGAACACCACCATCTTGCCCAGCGGAACACCGGGAATATTGGTGAACTTGATGGTGCGCTCAGAGGTCATATCATCAGGAGCGACCTGGAAAATCTTCCCGAAGTCCTCCCTCGTCACGATGTGGTCGTACTCGATGTAATCTCCCGATTCGCCAGGCCAGAAGGACGCTACGACGCCCAACGCCCCGCGCATATCCTCGGCGGTCGGACGCAGACCCACCACCGTGCCTGCGTCGAAATCACGCGCCACCGTATCCTGCTGCCCACGCTCTACCTCAAACGCCACCGTGGGATTGCCGGGACTAATCATGTAGGTGTTGCTCTGCACAACCTTGACGATCTCTATCCCGTCGGAATCTTGCAGCGTCGCGTAAAACCAGTCGATGCCATCCGCCCACGGAAACCTGTCATACGACTCCACATACAACGTGGCGTCGGTGGAGAGAGCCGTGCGCACCAGTTTGGTGCGCGCTGCGTTTGCAAATAGCTGGGCCATGTCAAATCTCCTTCACCGCAATATCAAACTCGGCCTCTTTCACCCGCGCGCCCACCGTCGTGGCGCGCACCTGCACGCGCCAGCGCGATCCGTGCGCGCCGCCGGACAGCCACACCTTGGCAATCGCGCGCGTGGTCTGCACGCTGTCCACCGTCAGCGCGGGCGACTGCGGCCCCGACAACAGGCGCACCTCAACCTGCGCCGCGTCCAGCGTATCGCCGGACGGCAGCCAGTCGCCGTAGTCCACGTCATAGTCCAGCACCTCATACGGCTGCTTGGTATCCTTGCCGACCTTCATAGCTGCGCCCTCACGACAAACGCCCCCTGCTCGGGCGGCACGATGAAGCGGCCCACGGCTGGCGGCAGATGTCCATACACATGCGCGCCGTGGTATGCCGCGGTGTCGAACCGCACCTGGCCGTAGGCATCAAACCCCGCCACCCGCGCAACGTAAGCCGCGCCTGCAAACACAATCTGTGATCGCGCCACGGCGTCCGTGTACCGGCGCGCGTCGGCCACGCCATCAGCGCCAAACCCAAGCTGTGCACGCGCCACCATGTCGGTCAACGCATCGACCGCCAAATACGCCGTGGCGCCAAACGCCAGCGCCGCCCCTGGCGACACGCCGGCAAACACCCGCACATCCCCCGCTCCGGCGGCGTCAAACCCCAGCCACCCCTGCGCGCGCCGGGCGCGCACGGCATTCATGCTGGCCGCGGCCACCAATTGCCACAGGGCATGCGCATCCATGTCACCCGACGCCGCCACGCCAAGACCTGTAAAACGCACCTGCGTCATGCCGGTCATGTCGGCCACGCGCACGCCGCGCGCAAAAGCGTCGAGCCAAAGCCTGGCCTCGCCCGCAAGCCCGGCCAAACGACCGCCGCGCACCCGCGCGTCGAAGCGCTCTTGCGTGCCGCCGGCGCCAGACCTGACCGCCACATCGCCCGGCGCGCCGGACAAACCCACAATCGACGCCCCACGCACATCCAGCACGCGCACGGCGCGCGCCGCGCCGGTCAGCGACAGCGAAGCCCGCCCCACCATGTCGGCATAGCGCCGCGCATCCAGGGCAAACTCGACCGTCGCCAGCTCGGCGCCGGCGAACTCGGAGGTATCGACCGTAACCACGCCCGCCAACCGGAATTAGCTGGTGACAACCGTCAGCGTGGTGGTATTGCGCAAGCGCGGCATGGTGTTCTGGTTCAGCAACATCGGCGTGTCAAGCGCAAAGCGGAACAACACCTCGCCAGTGCCGCTGGCCGCAGTGCCAAGGCACACATGCGTCACCGTCTCGTTGGTGTTGTCGGCCTTTTCGGCAAACTCCATCGTCTCCACGGGGCTGACAGTGTTTCCAGTCACCGTAAACCCGGTGTTGTTGATGGCCGTCAGCAGGCGCGAATAGCCGGTATACGCCACCTCGCTGGCGGACTGCGCGCCGTTGGGGCCGGGATCAGCGGTATGCAGCGACCAGTAATAGCCGGCCAGTGGCGCGGCTGGCGCCCCGGCGATCCCGGTGATCGCCTCGCCGTTGAAAAACAGACGCAGCACCTTGTTGGCAAACGAAGCAGAGATCATCACGGTTTCCTTTCAAACGTGTCGTAAAAAATCATGCGGCGGTCGGGTCGTCAGTGGTTCCGGGCCGCGCAGGAGCAATGCCAAGCGCGTCGGCCATCGCCTGGTAATGCGCACTCGCCAGCGCCGCGTTGGCGCCGTATTCGGCATCCTTGCTGAAAGCGCGGTACAGCACGTAATGGCGCAGCGCCTCGGCGTATTCGGTATGGATCGTGATCGCGCCAGAGCCGTCGTCGCCTACTGGCACGGGTTTCAGCGCCAGCAGCGCCACCACACGCACGCCATCAGCCGCCGGCGGGTACACGTCAAAACGGTGCGGCTGGCGCGGGTCTTGAATGAAGTGGATGACGGCGTTTTTCTGCGATCCTGCCGCCCATCCTGGCGCCGAAGCATCCAGCGCAGCGCGCGCCACCTGGCGGATCGCGGTCTGCCTGCCGTCGGCATGGCGCAGCAATTCCAGCAGCGCAAAGCAATCCTTCGGAACCTCTTGCTCAACGCCAGCGACCAGCTCCAGCGTGCGCTCGTGCGCCGTGGCGTCTGGAACCTTTGTCAGAATGAAGCGCTGGCCGTCGTTGACGTAACCGGCCAGTTCGGCAAGAGTCCAGCGCGTGTACGACGGGACGAACTCGCCGCCCACATTTTTGCCATCCTGCAACTCGGTGGCCGCGGCTTTGATGATCGTGAGCGCGTCCATGTCAGCACCACACCATGCGAGCGCGTGGCGTGCCATCAGTCACACCACGCCATGCCGAAAGGCGCGCACGCGCCACGCCTGCGTCGAACTGCGCTGCATACACCTGGGCCAGTGCCGGATTGCTCCAAGGCTGGCCAGGATCGGCCATCAGCAGCGCGCACACGCCGGATGCCAACACGCCGGCGTGCGGATCGAACACCGCCTCATCCACGCCGGGCGCGTTGTCCGTGGGAGCAAGTACCACACGGAAGCGAATCTCCGATCCTTTTGCAATGCCATCCGTCGTCTGAAATGTCATCCGACCAGGAACCACATGCGCGCCCTGCAAATCTTCCGGAGCGCGGCGCGCGAACGAAAACGGTAGCATGGGGCGCGACCGGCCATCGACCGTCATGCGTTCGACCACAAGCACTTGCGCGTGCATGGGAAGCTCCACGTCATACTCTCCAGCGCAGTCCACCGTCACCTGATCTGTCCATACCGTCCAGCACCGCGAGCTGCGGCACAACTGCTGCGCGGTGCGGATCAGCGCGCGATCCAGCCTCGGCTGCGGCACGCTCGGCAGCACAGGAAGCAGGTCGGCAGCAAGATCGGCGGCGGTGCGCATGGCAGATCAGATTCAGGCGGAAGCCTTGCGTCCAGTAGCAGGCTTGACTGCGGGCACAGCGGCAGGTGCGGACACGGGAACGGCGGCAGCCTGCGTCGGCGCTGGTTCCGCAACCTTTTCCGCTGGGTAGAAGTTGCCGGTAGCAAGCAGCTTGGAAGCCAACGCATCAGGCACGTCGGCGGCGGTTTCGCCGTCGCCCGTAGGCGTGAAGGCGTAGGTCTTGCCATCGCCGTAAACGGCCACCGTACCATCGGAACGCGGCTTGATGGAGCAAATCAGTTTCATATCGACCTCGAAAAAAAGCCCGGCTGGAAGTCGCCTCGCAGCCGGGTCAAGCCAGGTGCAACCCCGGTAGGAGACAACCGTTAAACGGGACTGCGGTAAGCCACGGTCAGACCGAGCGCGCCTGCGGTTCCACCGGCGGCAGTGAACTTGACGGCGATCTGCCGATCAACACCGGACTTGCGCACGGAAAGCAGCGCGGCGGTCGGAGCTACCTGAGATGCTCCGGCAGCGCCAACGGCCACGCCGGCAGCCCACGGGCCGCCGCCGTCACGCGCGTCGGTAGAAAGATCGGTGCCGTCGGCATTCAGGATGCCGATGCTGATGGCCGCCGATCCGCCAAGACCCGTGCTATCCACCAGCATCGGAAGTGCCGGCGTGCAGCCAGCAGGCAGGATGCCAATCACACCCACGTTATTGGCGGCGCTGTCGGCTGCCGTGCATTCCTGCACAAAGCGAGGCGCCACCAGATCAACGTCGTCGGCGGTGGGAACCGGCTTGCGGCCAACAATGGTGTCGTTTGGTTTTTCAAAAGACATGACTTTCCCCTTTCAAATCAGCGTTCCGCCGCAGCGGTATCGAGCGCGAACACGCCCATGTCCTGTTTCTTGCCGTCCATCTCGAACGTGGACTTCTTGACGCCCATGATCGAACTGGACGAAATCACGATCTGGTTGCCGTTGTCGCGCATTTCCTCGTACCAGTTCACGCGATTACCAGTACCTGGAGATCCATAAGAGATCACCCCGGCCTGCGCGCCCATGAACAGCGCGCGCGCCGCGGACACATCGCCAGACGCGCCGGCATTGGTAAAGCGGATCGCGTTGCGGTGGCTGTGCAGCACTACATTGCGGTAACCGCCAAGGCTGTTGGAGAAGATGGGTGAGCGGTTGCCAACCGCCGTGGTCAGCGCCTTGTTCCACGCCAGCCAGGTGTTGTCGCCGGCCTCGTTGCGCAAGTCTTGCTCTTGCCACGGGTGCATCACCAGCACGTAGTTTTCCTCGCCGCCATTCCAGCGCGTGGGTTGCAGAACCGGGACGCCGGTCGCGCCGCCGCCCTGGGTTTGCGCGCGCACGATCATGCGGTCGATCAGCGCAAGGCTCATCTTGTCGCCAGGTGCCAGGTTGTCGAACGCCGTGGCAGCGCCGCCGTAGAACTGGTGATTGGCGTCAGGAGCCGTGATCGGGTTGATCGCTTCCATCCGCTTGATCTGCTGCCCCAGAATGAAGTTGTCATTGGAGCCGCGTGCGCCGCTGATGTAGATGAAGCAGAGTTCATCCATAAATCGCGCCCACCAGTCGGCCTGCGTGATGCGGGCTTTCTGCCGCAGGTCGTGCAGCGTGCGTTTGCGCGTCATGCGACCGCCGGCATTGACGCCGCAGCGGAACTGGTCGATGTACACGCTGTCGGTAGTGAAGCGCATGGCTTCTTCCTTGCCTTCCAGCACGTCGTCGCCAACGACCGGGGCCATGCGAAGCGGCATCAGAAGGTCGTACTTGATCTCCTCTCCGGCGTCGCTTTCCAGTTCCGTGAGGATCTGGATCGGCATCTTCGAGGTATCGCCCTTGCCGAAAAATTTCTGCGACCAATACGCTTGCGCGATGGTATCGACCCACAGCGATGCGCTGTAGCGTTTGACTGCGTTGGGGGCGTTGACCCCGATGATTGTGCGTGCCATGTGAGTGTCCTTTCCATGATGGCAATGACCTCGGCGGCACTCCTGCGCTCACCTCTCTTGAAAGCTAGGCCGTCTGTCGATGGCCTTCCTTGCGATGCAGATTGGCGCATAGTCGGAACGAAACCGGCAAACCGCCATTCGGCTGTTCCTGCATTGGCAAAGGTGGTTCTCTCACGATGGGCATGCTGGCCGGAGCGCTCACCTCGATGCGCGCGCAGCGCCCTGCCTTGCGCACCACCATCACCGTCACGCAGCCGCCAATCTCCAGCTTCTCGCCAGGCAGCAAATCCAGCGTCAGCGCCATGTGGCGTCACACCTCGGCCATGTAGCGCTCGTAAGCGGCCGGATTGGTGCGCGCCAGGTTCTCCAGCGCAGCCTCCAGCTTGTCGCCCTTGAGCTTGTCAAAAGCAGCGAACTCTCCAAGGGCAGCGCCGTTGTCTGCCGCCGGCACGTTGGCAATCGACGCCGCCGCCTTCGACAGATCCGGCTTGCGCTTGTCCGAAGCATCCTTGATCGCCCGTGCCGCAATTTGCGCCGCCGCCTGCGCATCCGGCTTGACTTCCGGCAGGCCTGGAGCCTTGCCGGTTTTCACAAACATGAGCACGCCATGCGCTTGCCGCAGAAATTCAAGCTTTCCCTGTGCAGGCTGGGAAGGATCAAGACCGCGCTCGATCATCAAAGTCTCCACTTGCTTGCCGAGCGCCGTTGCAAGTTTGGCGTCCTGCATGTAATCCGGGACGCCATCCTTACCTTTGATCTCTGCCGTCAGCGCCTGCATCGCCTGACTCCAGCCTTCGGCCTCGCGCTGCGCCAGTTGCGCCTGCGCCTGCTGCGCCATCTCGCGTGCGATCTCGGCGCGGCTTGCCACGGCAGCCAAATCCGACTGCTCGCGCGTGAGCGTGCGCAACTGCTTGTTGTAGTCCTGCTGGTCGATCTCGCCTTCTTCCAGCTTCCGATCCAGATCAAGGAACTTTCCTTCCAACGACTTCACCCTCTCGTCGTAGTCCTTTGGCACCTGATACTGGAACGCCGCCAGGCTTTCCAGTGGCGCGACAGGTTGCGCTGGCTCTGGCGCGGCAGCCGTTTGTTGCGCGACGGTGGCAGGCTGCTGCTGATCGGCAGGTTTTTCCGGCTCACCGGCTGGCGCAGCGACTTCGGTCTGCGTAGCGGCTGTATCCTTCGCGGCATTCGGTTCATCCGTGGCGTCTGCGGCGGGTTCGGCAGCCGCCGCAGCTTCGCCCGCTCCGGTCTCTCCCTCGTCGTCATCGACGTCGGTATGGCCCTCGCCATCCTCTGCACTCAACTCCAGCGCCATCGCGGCGCGCTCGTCGTCGGTAAGCAAATCCAGATGCTGCGCGCCCGCTGTAGGTTGCGCCTCGGTCTGCGGCGTGATCGGTTGGTTTTCGGTGGCACTCATGCGCTCTCCTTGGTGGGTGGTTGTGGTTGGTCAATAGCCGCCGCGCTTGCGGCTGCCGGAACTTCGTCTTTCGGTGCTGGTATGGAAGGCTGCGTCTGCGTCAACGCATCCACGCGCGCGGCCACCTCGTCGATGCGCTTTCCGATCTCGTCGATCTGCGCCGTCGATGCCAGCCGCAACTCGGCCACCCGCACGCTTGCTTCGGCGGCAATGCGCGCCGCCTCCACACGGCCATCCGACTGAGACCGCATCGCGGCAATCTCACCCTGCGCGCGCACCAGTTGCGCTTGCAGGCGCTCGATCTGGCTGCTGGCTTGCAGCCTGGCCTGCATCACGGCATCCTGCACCGCCACGGCCTGACCGTGCGAAAGCTGGCCCTGCGCCTGCGCGGCGTTGGTCTTGGCCTCAAGTTCGGCGGCGCGCGCATTGATCTCGCGCACCTTGGCCTGCGTCTCTTGCAGCGCCAGTTGCGCCTGCTGCGCCTGCATCTGCATGGCCTGCTGCTGTTGATCCTGTTGCGCCTGCATCGCCTGCTGCTGCTCAGGTGTGGGCGGCTGGCTTGGATCAGGTTCGCCCGTGATGCGGCGAAACTCCTGCGCGATGGCATCGTGGTTTGGCAGATCTGAAAAGTCGAACGCCATCGTCATCATCCGTAGCGCCAAAATCGGCGGCACGTTCGGCGCCGTAGCGATCTTGTTCAGGCTGTCGAACATCACCTGCCGCAGCGTGCCGGAATAGTCCTGCTCGCTCACCACGAAATCGGCCTGGCTGGCTGTGATGTCGTCCAGGTAGCGCACCGACCCGTCGGGTTGCACCTCCGGCTTGTTGATCTTCTTCCACTCGATGGCGCCGCGTTGCCCTGTAATGCGAATCACGCGCTCTTGGGTAAGGAACTGCTCGATCAGCGAAAGCTCTTTCTGTCCGCTGATGCGCGTGGACAGGCGCAGGTTGTCGAACGGCTCGGTGGTCACCACACTGCCCTGCAACTGCCTGGCCTTGATCGCCTCGCCGCTCACCGCGTTGGTTTGCCGCCCAAGGTTTTCGTCGGCCACGCCAGCGCTTTTCTGGATCGAGGCTGCATCCAGTTGCAGCATGTTCAACTGCGCCTGCGCACCTTCCGAATCGCGCCGGATCACCAGTTCCGATCCACGCTTTTTGACCAGCACGCCGTCCGGCATGTTGGCTTCATCGCGCAGGTTTTCCAAATCGTCGGTAGTTCCCTCGTCGATGACAAGCTGGTTCGTGTTGTACAGAAACGACGCTTTGGACGCGCGCTTGTTCAAATCCATCTGCACGTCGCGCACGCGCCGTATCGCGCCATACGGCATACCATCGCGCAGACGGCGGTAACACCACACCGGCGTCAGGCTGAAATCGTTGTGTCGCCATGGTGCCAGGCTCGCGGCCAGCATCCCGGACTCCACGAACACCGCCACGTGCATGCGCATGGCCGTCTTGTCAATGATGCCAACACCCTGATCGTTCTGTGCCGCCTGCAACGCCACCGGATCGAACGGCGTCACCGCCACACCAGCCAGAGGCCCATCTTCAAGCACCTGCACCGTCACAGGATCGCGGTACTGGCATTCGTAAATGCGCACGATGCGTCGGCTGTGCAGATCGCCAACGCCATCGAACATGCCGGACGCGCCCATGAAGCGCATGCGCGCAGACTCGCCATCGGCCTGCGGCATCGGCCCGCCCCATCCGCCGTGTTCAGCGTCATTGACAGCCACCGTCATGTAATCGTTGGCCGCGCGCTCCAGCAATTCGTGGCGTTGCGGAAACATCGCCTTGGCCACATCCAGGTCAACATCGCGCCAGCGGAACAGGTAGCGGCAGCCGGAAAGGTCTGGCGAGCGAATCGCGCGGCTGTCGTGCAGCACATTGCGCCAGCTTTCATGCTGCTTGTAGATTGGCTCCTTGCTCGCGTCATCACGCACGCCGTCGTCGATCCAGCTCAGACCGCACTTGATCGCCTCTGAGAACGCCGTGGAGCGCACATACTCCGCCCGGTTCACGTCGTTCATGTACTTCATCACCTTGGTCTTTACGTCGGCAATCGCCACGTCATCCTCGGTGCGCGGCAGCACATTGGAGTCGATGCGCGTGCGCCGCTCGGTGCCGATCAGCCAATCCACCATCGGCGCCACCTCGTTGTAGACCAGCGGAACCTGCCCGCGCGAGCGCACCTCTGATGCATCGTCAGGCGCCCATTGCAGACCGTCGTACATATCGGCGTCAATCGCCATCTCAAGCCGATTTTCAGCCTGCAACTCGCGCTCGGTCATCAGCCACGTCAGCAAGCGGCGGTGCAGCGCGCGCATGGCGGCGCCGTCCATCGGGTTATCAGGTTGTTCTGGCGGCTCCTGCTCGGCGTCACGGAACAACCCGTCGCCTGGCGCCTGGTGATTGGTTCGGATAAACAACACGGCCACGTCAAACTCCAAACGCCAGTCCGGCTGGAATTTCGTCGCGCACCTCATGGACGCCTATGGTTTGCCCATTCGCGCGCACGACAGCCTCTCCCAACATCACGCCCTTTCCGGGTTCAGGCTCAGGCGGCATGCGGCGCAGATCGGTCAGGTGATCGTGAATAAGCCCGCCGATGCGCGATGCCTGCCCGTCCATGCCAAGCACTTCGGCGGCCTTGATGGATTGCCGTGCCAGATAGCGCGGGTCGTCCGCATAGCGCCACGCCGCCGACTCGCACACCACGAACCACGGCGCCCCCCTGCGGTGCGTAGGCAGAAGCACCAGCGCACGCTCGCCGTTAACCCACGTCAGGATCAGTGTGAAGTCGCCCAGCACCCGCACCTTGTGCGCCTGGGCCGTGTTGATGGTCACGCTCATGGGCCGAGAGCGTTACATAGTCGGAACGAAAAATCACGCAGCCAACTGCTCATCCAGCAACGCCATGTCGCCAGACAACGCCTGCCTGATTCCTGCAAGCTTGGCGCGGTATTCATGCCACACCAGCGGATGATGGCGCCGCATGTACGCCTGCCGACCGTCATCCCACCAGGCCGTGCAAGTCAGGCATTCTCCGCCGTGGCTTGCTCCCTCGTCGTACCACGGCGCGCGCGGCAGATCATGCTCGCGCGAGTAGGCGTCCACCCGCGCCGTGTCCCACTCAAAAATCGGGTAGTGCGCCTCGATTCCGCCGTCCACCTCGCCGCTGCGAACCGGATGCGTGGCGTAATCCTCGCAACGCACGCCGCGCACGATGCATGTCACGCCGTCAGCCAGCATCCGCTGGTGCATCGGCAGCATAAGGTTTTGCCAGCAGCACTCGTAGCGCGTCACCAGTCGCTGCGCGCAGCCGCTCACCATACGTCCCAACGGCGTCGCGCACGCCGGCAGCACGTCGGTCGGGTCACCATGATCCAGGCGCCAGCGCAGAGCGTCGGTCTGAATGCGCACCGCCTTGAAGCCAAGCAGACTTTCCATTTTGGAAACCACTGCCAGCGTCTCCGGCCATGAATCGCCCATCTCCGTGAAATACACCGTCATGCGCGGCAGCGATTCGCGCATCACATGCAACGCCGCCACCGAATCGCGCCCGCCGGAAAACTGAAACGCCACACGCTCATGGCGCTCGAAAAGGCTGTCGCTCATATCGCGATGGCAATCCCACCAACAGCACTTCCAAGAGCGCCCATCGCCGCCCCGTTCTGTGCCTGCCCCTGCTGATACGCATTGGCCTGCGTGCCGTACATGCTGGTGGCATTGCTGCCCATCTGCCCCGCCGCAGAACTGATGGCCTGATACGGCGACAGCATGCCGCTCACGCCCTGATTCACCACGCTCATTCCGGCGCCCATCGTATTCAAGCCGGCGGCCTGGCCCTGCATCGACATCGACGGATAGCCAGCCAGCGCATTGTTGGCGCGATCCGTCAACTGCCATCCTTCCTGCCGCGCCGTGTCGCGCGCCTTGTTGGCAGCGCCCGCCAGCGCCAACCCCTGCGCCGCCGCCATCTGTCCACCAAACGCCGCATAGCGCCCATCGTTTGGATTCACACCGGATCGCTGCAACGCCCGCGCCTGCTGGTCTGCGGCGTTTGAAAACTGCTGGTTCACATCGCCCGTGGCCTGCGCCGCCAGTTTGTTGGCCTCGTCCTCGGTATTGAACCTCTGCGCATCCTGAACGATCCTGTCCTGAATGCCAGCCAACTGATCGCGCTTGCCCAGCGCGAACTGCCGATCCTCCTGCGCCTGTTTCCAAAGCTCGCCAGACTGGCTGATCGACTGCTCCAACTGCTGGCGTTGCAGCGGCGCCAGGTCTTCGCTCATCGCCATCATGCGGCTGATCGCGTCATCCTGAATCCCAAGACTCTTGACCTGCGCCGCAATCAGCGCCGGATCCGGCGCCGGCGCGGAATTGTCCTTACCCATGATGTTCTGCACTCCTCAAGAATCTGCGGTACTGCCACGGCAAATCATCCTTGCGCAGCCTGTAAATCAGCATATTGCTGTCGCCATCGGCGCAAGGCAGGCATGCCACGCACTGCGCGCCAAGACGGTTGACGAAACGCTCGCTGCGCTCGTTGCCCTCGCAAATGCGGCCCCATGCGCGCTTGCACCCGCACACCACAAAGATGTAACGCAAACACGCACTCAGCAACTCGCGCGTCAGATCGTGCGGAGACTCGAACGCCGCATGCGCCCAGATGTTTTGGCCGTCGTACAGCTCGAACAGAAACCCGGCCACCACCTTGCCGTCGCGCTCAAGACCAAGAGCGCGCATCCCAAGGCACAAAACGGCACCCGTGCGCGGCAGCGCAAAACGCGCCACGCGCTCAAAGTCAAAAGTGAGGTTACCAGCCATGCCGCAAGACTGGCATAGTCGGAACGAAGATCACACCGCCCACGGCGACACGTTGCGCCGCCTGATCCGCTGCGTGCCGCTGGCCGACGCAGTTTGCAGCAATCCGGAAGCACGCGCCTGCCCGAACTGCCGGAACGCATCCGCCGCATCCGACTCAGGCCCATGGAAAGGCTGGTCGCGCCACGTCCCGCGCCGCTCATCCCACGCCTTGCGGTAATTGTCAAGATCGCGCAGCCCGTCGGAGCATTTGGTCTCGTCGAACCAACACGATGCCAGTGCATGGCGCGTCTGCTGAATGCCGTCGATCACGTAGGCAATCCTGTCCACAACCTCAAAGCGGTGGCCCGGCATCAACTCCTGCATGATTTCCTTCATCGAAAGATTGCGATCCGCAGCCGTACCCAGCCGCTTGGCGTCCGCGTCATGCGGCAAAAAGTGGCGTCCGTACACGTGCCCCTGATCGAGCAGCCACTTGGCGTAAAACGCAGGCGGCTCGCCGCTGGCCTTCGTGAATCCGATGAACCGATCCTCCACACCCACCCGTTGATGCAGCCAAATGGCGGTGTTGTCGTTGGCTCCAATATCCCAGAAACTGTTCACTGGAACGCCAGGCTCCACCGGAATGTGCGGAACGATACGGCTCTCCTGCCGCGCCTTGGACAGTTGCACCGTGTAATAGCAGCCCTCGCGCGGCACGCGAAACGGCTCATCCACATCGCTTGGGTACTCCTGCCACATCAACGGACGCTCGCCAGCAAAGTTGGCACTGTTCAGCGTGGCGGTGTACCAGGCACGCTGACCGTCATCGAGCGTAATGTGCAGACGCGAATCAAGGTCATCGAAGTAGGCACGGTCTGCATCGGTGATAACCACTCCGGCAGGGTCGATGCGGTACTCCGGCGCTTCCCACCACGCGAAGAAATGCAGCCGATAGTCGCGCGAAGTAAGCGGCCTGCCGAGATCGGAGATCTCTTTTGCTCGGCGCACCATCTCGTAGAACCGTCCCGACGCCCCTTCGGCTGTAGATTCCACGATCACAATCCCGTTTTCTGTCACGGCAGGAATCGAGCCAGCCACGATCTCGCGCGCCTTCTCCGGGTAGCGTGCACCGATCTTCCCCATCTCCGACACATGCAACCTGTGCATCGTGCCGCCGCGCATGCTGGTCGCCACGCGAATGCTCGCGCCGTTGTGCCCAAAGGCAATCTCCTCACTGGTGCGCCGCGTGAGCGGAAAAGCCGAGCGCAATGATTTCGGTAAACGATCGTAGGCAAACATGATCTTGCCCAGCAGATTGGCCGCCGTCTCCTTGTCCTGCGCGATGATCCCGCACGCAATCGGTTCACTAGAAAACAGCGCCGTGTCCAGCCAAAGCAGACACACCAGCGTTGAAAACCCCAACTGCCGCGCCTTCAAAATCAGGTTTCGGAAGTGCAACCTGCGCAGCAACTTGCGTTGCGCCGCATTGGGCACGAAGATCTGCACCAGCCCGCCATCAGCATCATCGGATGCGCCTTTGGTAACGATCCGGTACAGATGCGACAGGCGCCATGCCGGATCAGCCAGCTTCTCGGTCAACTCGGCCAGATCATCCATCGCCAAGCGCCAATCCATCAGGCCCAACAGTTCGTCCAAGAATCGCTGACGCCAGCGCCCGCAGCGGATCGGACTGCTGCCGGTTGTCCTCGCGGTACAACCCAAGAAACTTCGCCAGCTTCTCTTGCGCAGCGCCCTTGTCCCATAGCCGGTACTTCAACTTGCCGTCCTTATCAACTTCCACCGAAGCTACCGCGGCGGCTATGTCGTCGTCAAGTTCGCCAAGATTTTTCAGGTCGCCTTTCGCGTCAACCAACCCACGCGGATCGGCCAGCGCCAACCGAAGCATCTCCCGCAGCAGCCTGTTTCTATCCACCACCACCTCGTCGGCGGCGGCTTTTTGCAGTGTTGCAACCCTTGTAGCAACGTTGCTATTTGACATCAGCGTCGAAGCTCTTGGATGCAGTGTCTTTTCCTTCCACGCGCGCGATTTTGGATAAGCCATCCGATACGCCTCAGCCTGCGACCTTCCGCGCGCCACCTCACGCGCAAACAAATCCTGCTGCGGTGTCAGTCCGTGTTCATTGGTTGCGCTCACACAGCACCTCGCTTTTGCAACTCTTGAAGCTTCGCCAGCGCCTGCAATGCAAGCTCCTCATTTTTACCTCCTGGCTTTGGCATTCGCAGCGCTGCGCGTGGTCGATCCTGACGCTGCTGAGATTGCACGCGCTGCTTTTCGTTCCGTGTGAAATCAGGAAACGGCCATGGTGGTCTTTGCATCACAGCACCTCCATCTCCATGAACTCCTGCTGCCCAAAGCTCGTAATTCGATAGCGCAAATAACGTGCCGAGCGCGGATCGTCGCCCTTTTCGATCCATCCCAAATCAAGCAAAAACACAAGCGCCCACGCCAGTGCCTTTGGATGCATCACGCTTGCAGCAAGCTCCGCGCGCGAAAACCAGTGCCTCGGCTGTCCAGCCAGCAACGCCGCCACCTGCGCCGGGCAAGATAGCGGGGACATCGACCCGCGCGGTTTTGGATTCACACGTCCGCCGCTCATGCGCGCACCTCACACACCCGCAACAGCACGCCGCCAAGCAGCACCCGGTCACCGGGCCGCATAGAAAGCGGCGTGACGTGCCGGCCCTCGATCACCAGCCGCACAAGCGACCAGTTGCCGCGACCCACGGGCTTGAGGATCACCATCACGCCAACTCCCTTTGCGGCGAATCGGCGGCCAAGGGCCAGATGCGCACCACGATCCGGCCCTCGCCGTCAGGCTCGGCGCGCTCGGCCTCGATGCGGCGCACCCATTTGTCATCGTCGAAGGCCA
>Ga0209628_10000676_pt1 | contig 21140 bp, 19 predicted proteins | sample TergutCu122P4_FD_187285 | JGI IMG/M metagenome (GOLD analysis project Ga0209628, IMG submission 187285) | Cubitermes ugandensis P4 segment gut microbial communities from Kakamega Forest, Kenya - Cu122 P4 (SPAdes) (version 2) | ecosystem: Host-associated > Arthropoda: Insects > Digestive system...
TTCAGGAAGATCAGACCCAGCGCGACGTGCTTGTAGTCGCTGGGTTCCATATTGCCGCGCAGTTTGTCGGCGGCCTTGAAAAGCTCGGCTTCGAAACCGAGGTTGCCGCCGTTGTTGTTTTCTGCCATTGTGCCCTGTCCTATGTACGTGCCGGGTCGCTCAGCACGACCAGAAATTCGGTTGCCATTGCCACCAGCACCACGCCGTGCCCTTCTCGGCCTTTTTGCTGGGGATGGACTGGATCAGGCGCAGAACTTGTTCGGTGTCGGCTACGTCGGTCTTGTAGAACTTGCCGTCGACAGCCTTCATCTTCAGTTGGTTAGTCACGCTAACCAACTGGCTGCCCTCATCCGACAACTTTCTCTTCAGCCACTTCCAGTAGTTCCTGACCTTCTGGTAATCCGGCTGGTCGGTGAGGATGGCGATGATGTCCAAAACCGAGAACCACCACTTCTCCTCGCCCTCGTCCCACTCGGCGCGGACCTGGCGGGATTCGAAGAGTTTGATCTTGCGATCGTCGATACGGCTCATGCGTTTCCTTTTTTCGATGCGTCGCCGCTGCCAAGGCAAGTCTATCACTGCCGATTTTGGGCCGTCCTGTGGCGCCAGACTTTTAATCTTTTAACCTAAAGCCGCGCTCGGCGGCAGCGCGCAGGCGGCGCGGTATTCGGCGGCGAGACGCGCGGCGAGTTCGGCGGTCGAGGGAATGTCGTGAATGGTTGCGATGCCGTGGCCGGCGCTCCAGACATCGCGCCAGGCTTTGGCGTTGGAATCGAAGCGCTGGCCGGGGTCGGCGCGGTCGAGCAGGTCTTTGCGGTAGCCGGCTTTTTCCAGACTCGGCCAGAGAAAATTGGCGTGGGCGCCGGTGATGACAGGTGTATAGACGATATCCTGCGCCGCGCAGTCGAGAATCATCTGTTTGTTTTCGTCCGTCGCCAGGGATTCGCGCGTGGCGACAAAGCGCGTGCCGATGTAGGCGAAGTCGGCGCCCAGCACTTCCGCCGCGCGCACCGATGCGCCGTCGCTGATCGCGCCGCCCAGCGCCAGCGCGCCGCGCCAGAATTCGCGGATTTCGCGCACCAGCGAAAATGCGTTTTGCGTGCCGGCGTGACCGCCCGCGCCGGCGGCCACGCAGACGATGCCGTCGACGCCCGCTTCGATGGCTTTCCGGGCGTGATGGGCGTGGATGACGTCGCTGAACACCACGCCGCCGTAAGCGTGCACGGCTTTCACCACTTCGCCGGGATGGCCGAGGCTGGTGATGACAAGCGGAACGTTGTGTTTGACGACCCGCGCGAAGTCTTCTTCCCGCCGCGCGTTGGCGCGGTGCAAAATCAGGTTCACGCCGTAGGGGGCGATGGGCGCGCGCGGGTTCGCCGCGCTTGCCGCATTCAGTTCGACGGCGATTTCCGTCAGCCACGCATCGAGCATGTCAGCCGGACGCGCGTTGAGCGTGGGGAATGCGCCAGCGATGCCGGCTTTGCAGGCTTCGATGATGAGACGCGGGCCGGAGACGAGAAACATCGGCGCGGCGATGACGGGAACGGTCATGCGGCCCTGAAAGATGTTCGGGATCATGGTCACTCGCAGAAGAAACGTTGGTTGACGTAGTTGATGACAGATTCCGGCGCAAGATAGGCGAGAAAGGCCCAGGCCGTGATGGCGACGGCAAGCGCCACGGCGAGAACGATGAGGACGCGGCGGCCCGCTTTCATCGGGCAGGGTGCGGCGACAGACGCGCCAGCGGACGTTCATCGACCGGCAGACTGACCAGCGCGGCCATGACGCCGAGCGCGATCGAGATGATCCAGACGATGGTGTAAGAGCCGGTGCGATCGAAGATGGCGCCGCCCAGCCAGACGCCGAGAAAGCTGCCGATCTGGTGACTGAAAAAAACCAGGCCGGAGAGCATGGCGAGATAGCGCACGCCGAAAATTTGCGCCACCAGGCTGTTGGTGAGCGGCACCGTGCCGAGCCAGAGCAAGCCCATGCCAATGGCAAAGATGATTGTCGAGGTATGCGACAGCGGCGTCAGCAGGAACAGCGTGATGACGATGCTGCGCGAGAAATAATTGATGGCGAGCAGTTTCTTTTTGCTCCAGCGCCCGCCCGCCACGCCGAAGCCGTATGTGCCGAAAATATTGAACAGCCCGATCAACGCCAGCGCCAGCATGCCGGTGTTGGCGCTCAGCCCTTTGTCGAGCAGGTAGGACGGCAGATGCGCGCCGATGAACACGACCTGGAATCCGCACACGAAATAACTCAGCGCGAGAAGCCAGAAAGCGCGCTGACGGAAGGCTTCGCGCAAGGCCTCTCCGGCGGACTGGGCGATGCTCTGGGCGCTGCCCGAATGCGCCGTCCGTTCCGCCGTGCCGAACGAGAGCGGGACAATCAGGGCGACGGCGAAAGCGAATCCCGTCAGGGCGGCGAACCAGCCCATATTGCCGATCAGGTATTGACCCGTGGGTACCAGGATGAATTGGCCGAAGGAGGCGGCCGCGCCCACCAGGGCAAGCGATTTGGCGCGCTTTTCCAGCGTCACCGCGCGGCCGACGGCGCCATAGATGACTGAAAACGTGGTCGAGGCAAGCCCCATGCCGACCAGCACGCCGGCGGAGAGCGCGAGCAGGGAAGGCGTTGTCGAATGCGCCATCAGCCAGATACCGATGGCATAGAGGCCACCGCCGCCGAAAACCACCTTGCCCGCGCCGAAGCGGTCCGCCAGCCAGCCGGTGACTGGCACGCTGGCGCCCCACACCAGATTCTGCATGGCGATGGCAAAGGAGAACACCTCGCGGTTCCAGGACAAATCTGCGTCATCGGCAGCAGGAACAAACCGAAGGTATGGCGTATGCCAAGCGAGAGCGAGATGACAATGCTGCCGCAGACGAGAATCAGCGTAACGGCGCGCGGCGTGGCGGAAGTGTTCATCGGCAGGGAGTAGAATCGGCGAATTCTGAACGCGGACTATAGCATCGCAGCTTGGGCTTCGTCGTGTTCAGATTATCGATATCAGAAGTGCTCGCCCGATACCGCGCTGACGGATTGAAGTGAGGGGCCGTCCTGTGGCGCCAGACTTCTGTAGTTCGCTATAATGACCCTCTAATATCAATCACGGCAAAAGGTGGTCATGGGTCCGATTGTTTCAGGGATCATCAGCAGCATCATTGACAGCATCATCCAGGCGGCGATGGCGCCTGCGACGATGCCGCCGCTTGATCCGCCGTCTGCGCTGGTGCGGCCTACGGCGCATATCGACGGGATGCTGGCGGTGATGAGTCCGCCGGAGGATGGCATGGCGCGTTTCGACGGCGAACAGCGGTATCTGGCCGCCGGTTTGCAGATCCGCGATATCGAGAACCGCATCATCCTGCCGATGACGCTCGAAGCGCCGGTGCCGGTGCTCTATCAGCTTGATGTGGATGGCGCATCGGTGCTGCGCGTCTGGGTGTTGACCCCGGAGGAAGCGCAGACCGCGGCCGAGATCATCAAACAAAAGCAAGCTGCCTTGCAACCACAGTAGTGGCCAGGAAGTTCTACATCAAGACCTTCGGCTGCCAGATGAACGAGTACGATTCGGGCCGCATGGCCGACGTGCTCGCCGCCGAGGGCATCGCGCAAACCGACTCCCCCGAAGAAGCCGATGTCATCCTCTTCAACACCTGTTCGGTGCGCGAGAAAGCGCAGGAGAAGGTGTTTCATGACCTGGGCCGCGTGCGGCTGCTCAAGCAGGCCAGGCCGGATCTGGTGATCGGCGTCGGCGGCTGCGTGGCGAGCCAGGAGGGCGAGTCGATCGTGCGCCGCGCCCCTTATGTCGATATCGTTTTCGGCCCGCAGACGCTGCATCGCCTGCCGCAATTGATTCGCGCCCGGCGCACGTCGGGCCGGGCGCAGGTCGACGTGTCCTTTCCCGAGATCGAAAAATTCGACGCCCTGCCGCCGGCGCGCGTCGAGGGCGGTTCGGCTTTCGTCTCGGTGATGGAAGGATGCAGCAAGTTCTGCACGTACTGCATCGTGCCCTACACGCGCGGCGAAGAAATTTCGCGTCCGCTCAGTGATGTGCTGGCCGAGATTGCCGGTCTGGCCGCGCAGGGCGTGCAGGAAGTGACCCTGCTCGGCCAGAACGTGAATGCCTGGCGCGGCGAGCTGGGCGAGTTTGGCGAGGGCGAGACGGCGGACTTCGCTTTTCTGCTCGAATGCGTGCATGAGATTCCGGGCATTGCGCGCATCCGCTATACCACCTCGCATCCGCGCGAGATGACGCCGCGCCTGATCGACGCCTATGCCCGCCTGCCCAAGCTGGTATCCCATCTGCATCTGCCCGTGCAGTCCGGCGCCGACCGCGTGCTGGCGGCGATGAAGCGCGGCTACACGGCCATCGAATACAAGTCGATCGTGCGCAAGCTGCGCGCGGCGCGGCCGGACATTTCGCTTTCCAGCGATTTCATTGTCGGCTTTCCCGGCGAGACTGAAGCCGATTTCGAAGCGACCATGAAGCTGATTGAAGAAGTCGGTTTCGACGCCTCTTTCAGTTTTCTCTACAGCCCGCGCCCCGGCACGCCGGCGGCGGAGTTGAGCGACGACACGCCGCAAACCCTGAAGACGCAACGCCTGATGCGCCTGCAAAAGCGCATCGAGGAACAGGCCCAGGCCATCAGCGCCGCCATGATCGGCACGGTGCAGCGCGTTCTGGTCGAGGGCGCCGCAAAAAAAGATGCCAATGAGCTGGCGGGCCGCACCGACAACAACCGCATCGTCAATTTCGCTGGCCCTCCTCGTCTGATCGGTCATTTCGTTGACGTCACCATCACCGCCGCGCTGCCGCATTCGCTGCGTGGGGGGAAGGTTGATCACTCATGAACACCAAATCGGTCGACGTTGTGCTCTCGCCCGTCGACAACCAGCGGCTGGCGAATCTGTGCGGCGCGCTCGACGAGAACCTGCGTCAGATCGAAACGGCTTACGACGTTGCCATTGCCCGCCGCGGTGAACGCTTTACCGTGCGTGGTCATCCCGCGCAAGCGGCGCGGGCGGCAAACGCCCTGCAACATTTCTATGCCGAGGCGTCGGCGCATCTCTCCATCGACGTCATTCAGCTTGGGCTGGTGGAACTCGCCAACCGCAGTCAGGCCGGGCGTCCGGCGCCGGGGCTGCTGACGAGGAAACCCGAACTGCATGGGCGCACGCCGCGCCAGGTGCAATACCTGCGCCAGATTCAAGAGCACGACATCACGTTCGGCATCGGTCCGGCGGGCACCGGAAAAACCTATCTTGCCGTCGCCTCCGCCGTCGACGCTTTCGAGCGCGATCAGGTCAGCCGCATCGTGTTGACGCGGCCCGCCGTGGAAGCGGGCGAGCGTCTCGGTTTTCTGCCGGGCGATCTGGCGCAGAAAGTCGATCCGTATCTGCGCCCGCTCTACGACGCGCTCTATGATCTGATGGGCTTCGACAAGGTGGTCAAGCTCTTTGAGCGGCAAGCAATCGAGATCGCGCCGCTCGCCTACATGCGCGGGCGCACGCTCAATCATGCTTTCATCATTCTCGACGAAGCGCAGAACACGACGCCGGAACAGATGAAGATGTTCCTCACCCGCATCGGCATCGGCGCGCGCGCCGTGGTCACGGGCGATGTGACGCAGATTGATCTGGCGCGCTGCGTGAAGAGCGGGCTGGTCGAAGCCTCGCGCATCCTGCGCGAGGTGCGCGGCATCGCGTTCACAGAATTTCTCGCCGAAGACGTGGTGCGTCATCCGCTGGTGGCGCGCATTGTCGCCGCGTATGAAAAGCACGAAGAAAAACACAAGGGCCAGGATGACCGGTAAGTTGCCCGCCCTGCATTTGACGGTGCAATATGCCGTGAAGGATGAATCGCTGCCGGCGCGCGGCGAGGTGCGCAAGTGGGTACGCGCGGCGCATGACGGCGCGGCGGAACTGACGGTGCGTTTCGTCGACGCGGAGGAGGGGCGGGATTTGAACAGCCGTTATCGCGGCAAGCGCCATCCCACCAATGTGCTGACCTTTCCCTATGCGCGCGCGCCCTTGTTGCAGGGCGATCTGGCGCTGTGCGTTCCGGTCGTGCTGGGCGAAGCGGCGGCGCAGGGCAAGCCGGTCAGCGCCCATTTTGCCCACCTCGTCGTGCATGGTATCCTGCACTTGCAGGGACACGATCACGAGACGGATGCCGATGCTCTCGTCATGGAACGCAAGGAACGCGAGATCCTGTCCCGGCTTGGCTTTCCCGATCCGTACTGACTATATGGAACCTTTCCCCAGTTGGCGCTCACTGCTTGATCGCCTCTCTACATTGCTGCTGAGAAAGCCCGAGGACCGCGAGCAATTCGTCGCCTTGCTGCATGCCGCCTACGAGCGCAACCTGCTCGATGCCGACGCGCTGTCCATTATCGAGGGGGCGCTCGCCGTCTCCGACATGCAGGTGCGCGACGTGATGGTGCCGCGCGCCCAGATGCAGATGGTGTCGATCACCGATTCGACGGCGGCCATGACGGCGCGGGCGATCGAAACGGGGCACTCCCGCTTTCCCGTCACCGGCGAGAACAAGGACGATGTCATCGGCATTCTGCTGGCCAAGGATCTGCTGCGGCTGCATGCGGGCGAAGCCATCGCCCTGCGCGACATCCTGCATCCGGCAGTGTTCATTCCCGACTCCAAGCGGCTCAACGTGCTGCTGCGCGAATTTCGCGTCTCGCATAATCACATGGCGGTGGTGGTGGATGAGTACGGCGGCGTCACCGGGCTGGTGACGATCGAGGACGTGCTTGAGCAGATCGTCGGCGATATCGAGGATGAATACGATTTCGACGAGGCCGCCGACAATATCCGGCTCGATCAGGCGGGCCATTACCGCGTCAAGGCGATTACCGAAATCGCCGATTTCAACGCCGCTTTCGGCACGCATTTCAGCGATGAGGAATTCGACACGGTGGGCGGCATGGTGATTCATCAACTGGGCCGTCTGCCCAAGCGCGGCGAGGCAATCCAGATCGACGGCCTGCGCCTGCGCGTGCTGCGCGCCGACAGCCGCCGGGTGCATACGCTGCTGGTCGATCAGCCGCCCGCATCGGCATGAGGGGAAATGCGTTGCGAATAGCCGCCGCCTTCCTGCTTGGCGCGGCGTCGGTGCTCGGCTTCGCGCCGTTTGAACTGTTTCCCCTGCCCATCATCGCCCTGGCCGCGCTGATCCATCTCTGGCGCGCGGCGTCTCCGCGACGGGCGGCGGCGCTCGGTTTCGTTTTTGGCGCGGGTTTTTTCCTCGCCGGCGTCTCCTGGATTTATGTCAGTCTGCATACTTTCGGCGGCATGCCGATGCCGCTGGCCGTGCTGGCGACCATTCTGTTCTGCGCCGTGCTGGCGCTCTTTCCGGCGCTCGCCGCTTATCTTTTCGCCCGGCTGCGCTGTCATCGGCCGTGGCGCGACGCGCTGCTGGCCGCCGCCGCGTGGACGCTGACGGAGTGGTTGCGCGGCTGGGTGTTCACGGGGTTTCCCTGGCTCGCGCTCGGCTACGCGCAGACGCCGCCCAGCCCGCTCGCCGGTTACGCGCCGGCGCTCGGCGTGTATGGCGTGAGTTTCATGTCGGCGCTGCTGGCGGCCTTGCTGGCCGCTTTATATGCCGTCCTGCGGGGCCAGACTTTTGCCCGGCGCGGGCCGTTCGGCGTGGCCGTCGCGGCGCTGCTCGCCGCGGGCGCCGGACTGATGACGGTGGAATGGACGCAGCCGACGGGCCGCCCGTTGTCGGTGAGCCTGCTGCAAGGAAACATCGAGCAGAGCCTGAAATGGAAACCGGAGCGCGTGCGCGAATCGTTCGACGCCTATCTGCGCCTGGCCCGCGCGCATCCGGCGCAATTGATCGTGCTGCCGGAAACGGCATTGCCGCTCATGCTCGACCAGGTGCCGCGCGATTATGCCGATGATCTGCGCGGCGCGGCGCTTGATGACGGCGGCGTATTGCTCGGCATCGTCATGCAGGATACCCAGGGGCGCTATTACAACAGCGCCGTCGGCCTGACGGCGCAGACCTTGCAGATTTACCGCAAGCGCCATCTCGTGCCCTTCGGCGAATTCACCCCGGCGGCGTTTGCCTGGACGCTGTCGCTGCTCAAGATTCCCATGTCCGATTTTTCCTCTGGCGGCGCAGGCCAGCCGCTGATGTCATTGGCGGGCGAGCAAGTGGCGATCAACATCTGCTACGAGGACGTTTTCGGCGAGGAAGTCATCCACGCCCTGCCCGAGGCGACGCTGCTGGTGAACCTCTCCAACACTGCCTGGTTCGGCGATTCCCTGGCCCAGCCCCAGCATTTGCAGATCGCCCGCATGCGCGCCCTCGAAACGGGCCGCCCCATGCTGCGCGCCACCAATACCGGCATGACGGCCATCGTCAATCCGCGTGGCCGCGTCGAGCGCGTATTGCCGCCCTTCCGCGAGGCGGCGCTGACGGGAGAAGTGAGCGGATACGCCGGCGCTACTCCTTATGTGCGATGGGGCAACGCCGCCATGCTGCTACTGGTGGCGGCCGGTTTTCTGGCCTCCTTCGCGGGGCGCCGTTGTTGCAGCGCACATTGACTTGCTTTTGGAATGCCGGGAGAATCTGTTTCATTCAAAGGCAAGGCAGGCGATCCGCAGCCTGTCACGGGGGGGGAGGAGAAGGAACGGGGGCTTCGGCCCCCGTTCTTTTTTTGGCGGCGGTTTGCGCTTGGCATCCGATTCCAAACCCGGGCGCGTCACCTCATCTCACGCCGGGTTATTCAAATCTTGTCTTGCACCGCGCGCGGGCGGATAGCAGTTGTCGAACTTCGGTGTAGGCGGACGCGGACGGGAGCATGGCGGCGGCGATGATGTCTTTGCCGCCGGTGTGCATGACGTTCAGATACCGTCGCCCCTGGATCGTGTCTTCGGACAAGGCTTGAATATCCCGGTAGGCAATTTCTTTTTCACGCCGCGACCACCGCGATGCCGGCACGATGATGGCCGTTGCGCCGAACGCCAGCCGTTGCCGGAAGGTGAGCCGGTGGTAGACGAGGAACACGAACATGATGACGAAAGCAACGCTGAACACGGTCAGCATCCAGTAAAACGCGGTTGCGCCATCCGGGCCGAGTGGAATGATGTGCGCAACGGTCAGCCCGCGACGATTCTCCATCGCCGCGGCGCCGAGAATGACGGCGCATCCGCTGAAGAACACGGCGCCCAGGATGATCATCACCCAGCCGGGACGGTAGGGGTACTCCCGCTCAATGTGCTTCACCGCCAACCTCGTAATGAGGGCCGTCCGCCAGCGCCAGACTTTTTATTCCAGCGCGCCGAAACTCATGCGGAAGAGTTCGCGTTTGAGGATCAGTTGTTTGGGCAGGCGTTCCTTGAGCTTGTCGAACAGTTCGCCGTGCAGGTCGAGTTCTTCCTGCCACATGTGCGTGTCGACGCGGGTGAGTTCCTGGAATTGCGCTTTGCTGACGTCATCCAGCCCGCTCCAGTCGAGGTCTTCAAAGCGCGGCATCCAGCCCAGCGGCGTTTGCTGGGCGCCGGCGCGGCCTTCGACGCGATCGACGATCCACTTCAGCACGCGCATGTTTTCGCCGAAGCCGGGCCAGATGAAGTTGCCTTTTTCGTCCTGACGGAACCAGTTGACGGTGAAGATGCGCGGCGGGTTGTCGACGATGTGGCCCATGCGCAGCCAGTGGTTGAAGTAGTCGCCCATGTGGTAGCCGCAGAAGGGCAGCATGGCGAAGGGGTCGCGGCGCACCTGGCCGATTTTGCCGGCGGCGGCGGCGGTGGTCTCGGAGCCGAGCGTGGCGGCCATGTAGACGCCATAGCTCCAGTTGAAGGCTTCAAAGACCAGCGGCACGGTGGTGGAGCGGCGGCCACCGAAGATGAAGGCGGAAATGGGCACGCCAGCGGGGTCTTCCCATTTCGGGTCGAGCGAGGGGCACTGGCTGGCCGGGGCGGTGAAGCGGGCGTTCGGGTGGGCGGCGGGGCGGCCGCAGCCGGGCGTCCATTCCTTGCCGGTCCAGTCGATGAGCTTTTCGGGCGGCTGCTTGGTCATGCCTTCCCACCAGACATCGCCGTCGGGGGTGAGGGCGACGTTGGTATAGATGATGTTGGCATGAAGCGTGGCCATCGCGTTGTAGTTGGATTTTTCCGAGGTGCCGGGGGCGACGCCGAAGTAGCCGGCTTCAGGGTTGATGGCGTAGAGGCGGCCATCCTTGCCCGGCTTGATCCAGGCGATGTCGTCGCCGATGGTGGTGACTTTCCAGCCGTTGAGCGATTTGGGCGGAATCATCATGGCGAAATTGGTTTTGCCGCAGGCGCTCGGGAAGGCCGCCGCGACATAGGTTTTTTCGCCGCGCGGCGATTCGACGCCGAGAATCAGCATGTGCTCGGCCAGCCAGCCTTGATCGCGCGCCATGGTGGAGGCGATGCGCAGGGCGAAGCATTTTTTGCCGAGCAGGGCGTTGCCGCCGTAGCCGGAGCCGTAGGACCAGATTTCGCGCGTTTCGGGAAAGTGGGCGATGTACTTGGTTTCCCTGTTGCAGGGCCAGCGCACATCTTGCTGGCCGGGTTGCAGGGGGTAGCCGACGCTGTGCAGGCAGGGCACGAAATCGCCGTCTTCGCCGAGCACGTCATACACGGCCTTGCCCATGCGCGTCATGATGCGCATATTGGCGACGACATAGGGCGAGTCGGAAATTTCCACGCCGATGTGGGCGATGGGCGAGCCGAGCGGCCCCATGCTGAAGGGGATGACGTACAGGGTGCGTCCGCGCATGCAGCCGTTGAAGAGCGCGGTCAGGGTGGCTTTCATCTTCGCCGGGTCTTCCCAGTTGTTGTTCGGGCCGGCGTCGTCCTTGTGCCGGGAGCAGATGAAGGTGCGATCCTCGACGCGGGCCACGTCCGAGGGGTCCGACCAGGCGAGATAGGAATTGGGCCGCTTTGCGGCGTTGAGCTTGATCATGCTGCCGCTGGCGACCATCTCTTCGCACAAGCGGTTGTATTCTTCTTCAGAGCCGTCGGCCCAGACGATGCGGTCGGGCTGGGTAAGCGTGGCCACTTCGGCGATCCAGGCCTTGAGCCGGGCGTGGCGGACGTAAGCGGGGGCGTTGAGAGCGGCGGGATCGGAAAAACGCTGATTCATGGTGCAGGTCTCCAGGACGGATTTTTCAAAATACAGAAAAGAAAATACCGTGGCCGGCAAGGATGGCGGGCCGATATGAAATTCGGGAATATGAGCAGGAACGCGCAAAGTATAATGATGCATTATACCCTCGATAACTTCGGTTATCACTCCCGGCTCCACGCACAAAACGAATTCAAGGACATCGAAAAATGGATGAAGCAACCCGCGTCGCGGCGCTCGAATATCACCGCAAACCCCGCGCCGGCAAGATTGCCGTCACACCGACCAAGGGACTGATTACCCAGCGCGATCTGGCGCTGGCCTACTCCCCCGGCGTGGCCGCCGCTTGCGAGGAAATTGTCGCCCAGCCCGCCGAAGCGTCGAGTCTGACATCGCGCGGCAATCTGGTGGCGGTGATTACCAACGGCACGGCGGTGCTCGGCCTGGGCAATATCGGCCCGCTTGCCGCCAAGCCGGTGATGGAAGGCAAGGGCGTGCTGTTCAAGAAATTCGCCGGCGTCGATGTGTTCGACATCGAGATCAACGAACATGACCCGGACAAGCTGATCGACATCATCGCCGCGCTGGAGCCGACGTTCGGCGGCATCAACCTGGAGGACATCAAGGCGCCAGAGTGTTTCTACATCGAAAAAAAGCTGCGTGAGCGCATGCGCATTCCGGTCTTTCACGATGACCAGCACGGCACCGCCATCATTTCCGCCGCCGCCGTGTTGAATGGCTTGCGCGTGGTCGGCAAGGAGATCGGCCAGGTCAAGCTGGTGTGTTCCGGCGCGGGCGCGGCCGCCATCGCCTGCGTGGAGTTGATGATCGCGCTCGGCTTGCGCCGCGACAATGTCTGGATGACCGATTCCAAGGGCGTCATCAGCAAAAAACGCCTGCCCGGACTCGATCCGAGCAAGGCGCGGTTTGCCCAGGACACCGACGCCGTCACGCTGGCGGAAATCGTCGCCGGGGCGGATATTTTCCTTGGGCTATCGACAGCGGGCGTGCTGAAAGCGGAGATGGTGAAGACGATGGCCGACAAGCCGCTGATTCTCGCGCTGGCCAACCCGACGCCCGAAATTCTGCCGGAAGCAGCCCGCGCGGCGCGGCCCGATTGCGTGATTGCCACGGGCCGCTCCGATTATCCGAATCAGGTGAACAACGTCCTCTGTTTCCCCTTCATCTTTCGCGGCGCGCTCGACGTTGGCGCCACCACCATCACACAGGAAATGGAACTGGCGGCGGTACACGCCATCGCCGAACTGGCGCACGCCGAGCAATCCGATGTGGTGGCCGCCGCGTACACCGGCTCCGACCTCAACTTCGGGCCGGAGTATCTGATTCCGAAACCTTTCGATCCGCGTCTCATCGTCAAGATCGCGCCGGCGGTGGCGAAGGCGGCCATGGCGTCCGGCGCGGCCACCCGGCCCATCGCCGATTTCGACGCCTATCACCAACAATTGCAGCAATTCGTCTATCAATCGGTGCTGCTCATGAAGCCGGTGTTCGCGGCGGCGAAAGAAGCCGGCAAGCGCATCGTCTACGCCGAGGGCGAGGACGAGCGCGTGCTGCGCGCGGTGCAAGTGGTGGCGGACGAGGGGCTGGCAAAACCCATCGTCATCGGGCGTCCCGAAATCATCGCCCATCGCATTCAAAAAAGCGGCTTGCGCATCCGTCCCGGCGTCGATTTCGAGCTATGCAATCCGCAAAAAGACCCGCGCTACAAAGATTACTGGCAAACCTATCTTCAACTCGCCGAGCGCAAGGGCGTCTCCTCCATCTACGCCCAGATCGAAATGCGCCGCCGCCAAACCCTCATCGGCTCGATGATGATCCACAAGGGCGACGCCGACGGCCTGCTGTGCGGCACCTTCGGCACCTACGCCCTGCACCTGCGCTATGTCGATCAAGTCATCGGCCGCCGCGCCGGCGTCTCGTCCTACTACGCCATGAACGGCCTGATCCTGCCCAAGCAGACCGTATTCATCTGCGACACCTATGTGAATTACGATCCGACGGCGGAGCAACTGGTCGAAATGACCCTGCTGGCCGCCGACGAAATCCGCCGCTTCGGCCTGACGCCGAAAGTGGCCCTGCTGTCCCATTCCAGCTTCGGCAGCTACGACACGCCGAGCGCGAAAAAAATGCAGTTGGCCACGCAGATGCTGTGGGAACGCGCGCCCGAACTGGAAGTGGAAGGCGAAATGCACGGCGACGCCGCGCTCTCCGGCGAGGTGCGCAACCAGGTGTTTCCGCGCTCGCGCCTGAAAGGGGAAGCCAACCTGCTTGTCATGCCGACGCTGGACGCCGCCAACATCGCCTTCAACCTGCTCAAGCAGACCTCCAGCGACGGCGTCACCATCGGGCCGATCCTCCTCGGCACGCGCGCGCCGGTGAGCATCCTCACCCCCACCGCCACCGTGCGGCGCATCGTCAACCTGACGGCGCTCACCGCTGTTGACGCCGTGAACAAAGTTTGAGGGAAAAATCGCCTCGCCCACATCAACACCATGCGCTGTCTTGAACTTCGCGTACCGCCGCCGCTTATCGACGCGGCCTGCGCTGCGCTCATGTGGTGGCTGGCGGACGCGCTGCCTGCCTTCGGGCTGTGGCCGCGCGGCGCCTGGCCTTTCGGCTGGGGCGCGGCGCTCGGGCTGGCGCTGACCGGCTTCATTCTGGCGGCGGCGGGCATGCGGGAAATTCACCGCGCCCGCACCACGGGCAACCCGTTCGCGCCGCAGCGCGCCAGCGCGCTCGTCACCGTTGGCGTGTACCGCTACACGCGCAACCCCATGTATCTGGGCATGTTGCTGGCGCTGCTCGGCTGGGCGGCGTACCTGGGCAACGCGGCGGCGCTGCTCGGCCCGCTGCTGTCCGTGCTGCTCCTCAACCGGCTGCAAATCGGGCCGGAAGAACGCATTTTGCGCGAGCGATTCACCGAAGGCTATGCGCGCTATGCGGCGCAGGTAAGGCGCTGGGTATAGCGGTAGAAAGTCTGCCGCCGGAGGACGGCCCCAATTGAAGGAAAAGCATTAAAAATACCGCCTAACAAGCTATTTCCAATTGATTTTTTGTTTTTGAATGTTAAACTTAAAACGACTTGGGATAACTTCGGGAGCGGGGTGTGAAATTGCCTATGAAATCCAGAATAGCGGCTGTGCTGGCGGTCTGCGCGGCGGTGTCGCTGGGCGCGCTGGGCGCTTCTTCTGTCGAAGCCGCGCCGGCCAGCAAGGCCGGTAAAACGCGGACTGTCAAGACGCACAAGACCGCCAAGCATCCGAAAACCGCCAAGAGCGCCAAGACGGTCAAAGCCGCCAAGCGCAAGGCCGCGCCGGCAAAGCGCGTCGAGCTGCATGAATCCGACGAGCTGTTGCTCAAATCGACGGCGGTCGTGGTGCAGGATCAGGCGTCGGGGAAAACCCTTTTCGAGAAAAATCCCGATGCCGTGCTGCCGATCGCGTCCATCACGAAGCTGATGACGGCGATGGTGGTGCTCGACGCCCAGCAGCCGCTCGACGAAATCCTCACCGTCGGGGCCGAGGACATGGATACCCTTCGCGGCACGCGTTCCCGGCTCAAGATTGGCGCCGAACTCTCCCGCGAAGACATGCTGCTGCTGGCGCTGATGGCGTCGGAAAATCGCGCCGCGTCCGCGCTCTCCCGCCACTATCCTGGCGGCGCCGAAGCCTTCGTCGCGGCGATGAACCGCAAGGCGGCGACCATCGGTCTCAAGGACACGCATTTTTCCGATCCGACCGGGCTGACGCCTGCCAACGTTTCCAGCGCCCGCGACCTGAGCAAAATGGTGGCGGCAGCCTCGCGCTATCCGCTCATCCGCGACTTGACCACCACCAGCGAGCGCACGGTTTCGGTGGGCGGGCGCGAAGTCACTTTCCGCAATACCAACACGCTGGTGCGCAGCCAGACGCCGGGCTGGGAAATCGCCGTCTCGAAAACCGGCTATATTCGTGAAGCGGGCCGATGCCTGGTCATGCAGGCCAGGCTGAACAACCGTCCGATGGTGATCGTGCTGCTCGATTCCTGGGGCCGCCAGACGCGCATCGGCGATGCCAATCGAATCAAGCAGTGGGTCGAGGCTTCCGCCGGCAATGGCCAGCCCAGCGCAGCATTGAATCGCGGCGCGCCCAGCTAAACCCGGAGAGCGTTTGTTTCATGCCGTCTGCCGAGGCCAGACTTTTCGATGATACAAACAATTGATACTTTTCTTGCCGGGCTGCCGCCCTGGCTGGCGACATCCAGCCGGGTGCTGCTGATTCTGACGCTGGCGTCCATCGCGCTGCGCTTCACGCCGCGCATTCTCGCGCGCATGCGCAAGGCGGTGGAATCGCGTCAGGAAAGCGCCGAGGACGGCCGCCGCGTGCATACCCTGTCGAAGGTGATCCGCCACGTCGTCACCGTGACGGTGACGGTGATCGCCGGCATCCTCATCCTCGGCGAATTCGGCATTTCCGTCGCCCCCGTGCTCGGCGCCGCCGGCGTTGTCGGCATCGCCTTGAGCTTCGGCGCGCAAAGTCTGGTGAAGGATTTCTTCGCCGGCTTCTTTCTGCTGCTGGAAAACCAGATCCGCGTCGGCGATGTGGTGGAAGCCGGCGGCAAAACCGGCGCCGTGGAAGAACTGACGTTGCGCTATCTGCGCCTGCGCGACTATTCCGGCAACGTGCACTACATTCCCAACGGCGCGATTTCGGTGGTCACCAACCGCAGTCTCGGTTTCGCCTGCGCCGTCGTCAACGTCAATATCGCCTATGGCGAAAGCATCGACCGCGCCGTGGCCGTCATGCGCCAGACCGGCGACGTGCTATGCCAGGATGCCGCGTTCGCGGGCAAAATCCTGGATGCCATCGAGATCGCCGGGGTCGAGGATCTGGGCGAATCAGCGGTGACGATCCGCTGCCGCTTCAAAGTCATGCCGCTCGAAGAAGGCCGCGTCCGCCGCGAATACCTGCGCCGCATCAAACTGGCCTTCGACGAAGCCGGCATCGAAATTCCCTATCGCTACGTCAAGGTGGTGACGTAAACCTGTTTTGCACTCACCGCAAAAGTCTGGCGCCGCAGGACGGCGTGTTTGAACGCCGGTTTCAGGCGAAACGCGCGATGGGCTGATCGACGGCCAGGCTGTCGCCCTTTTTCGCCAGCACTTCGGCCACCACGCAATCCTGATCGGCCTTGAGGATGTTCTCCATCTTCATGGCCTCGATGACCGCCAGCTTCTCGCCCGCCTTGATCTCCTGCCCCGGTTGCAGGGCGAGGCCGGTGAGCAATCCGGGCATCGGCGAGAGCAGGAACTTCGATAAATCCGGCTTGGGCTTTTCCGGCATCAGCGCCAGCAATTCGGCGGCGCGGCCCGTCATCACCATCATGTCGGCCTGGGCGCCCCAATGGGTGACGCGGTATTTGAGGCCGAGGCGCTCCACTTGCAGGCAGATCGGCTGGTTGTTCCAGGTGCCGCGAAAAACCAGTTCGCCCAAACGCCAGTTGGAACGCAGCTCGCAACTCTGCCCGCCCTCGGTGACGGCATAGCCGCCGCCGATCGGCGTCAGGACGAGCGAGAATTTCCGCTCGCCCATCAGCACCGTCCACGCGTTGCCGACCTTGCGCTCGTGACCGTTCATCTGGCCGCTGATGCGAACGGCGCGGTCGATATAGCGCCGCCGCGCGAACGTCGCCACCGCCGCCAGCAGCAGCGGGTCTTCATGCACCACGCTCGTGGCGGAAAAGCCCTTGGGAAATTCCTCGGCGATGAAGCCGGTGTTGAAATTGCCCGACTGAAAGCGCGGATGCTGCATCAGGGCGGCCTGGAAAGCGATGTTGGCGGAGACGCCGCGAATGACAAAAGCATTGAGCGCGTCGCGCATTTTGGCAATCGCCTGATCGCGCGTGGCGCCGTGGGTAATCAGCTTGGCGATCATCGAATCGTAGTACATCGAAATCTCGCCGCCTTCGCAAACGCCGGTATCGACGCGCACGCCGCCGTTTTCCGCCGGCGGCAGGTAACGCACCAGCCGGCCCGTCGACGGCAGAAAATTGCGGAACGGATCCTCGGCGTTGATGCGGCATTCCATGGCCCAGCCGTTCAGTTGCACGTCCTTCTGCGCGATGGGCAGCTTCTCGCCCGCGGCGACGCGGATCATCAGCTCGACCAGATCAAGCCCGGTAATCAGTTCGGTGACCGGATGCTCGACCTGCAAGCGCGTATTCATTTCGAGAAAGTAGAACGACTTGTCCTTGCCGACGACGAACTCCACCGTGCCCGCGCTCTGGTATTTCACCGCCTTGGCCAGCGCCACCGCCTGCTCGCCCATCGCCTTGCGCGTCGCCGCGTCGAGGAAAGGGCTGGGCGCTTCCTCGATCACCTTCTGGTGACGGCGCTGAATGGAACATTCGCGCTCGTTCAGATACACCACATTGCCGTGCGCATCGCCCAGCACCTGAATTTCGATGTGGCGCGGCTGCTCGACGAATTTTTCGATGAACACGCGATCATCGCCAAAACTGTTGCGCGCCTCGCTCTGGCAGGAGGCGAAGCCCTCGGCGGCTTCTTCATCGTTCCAGGCCACGCGCAACCCCTTGCCGCCGCCGCCCGCGCTGGCCTTGATCATCACCGGGTAGCCAATGTTCTTGGCGATGCTCACCGCGTGCGCGGCATCGTCGATCGCTTCGTTGTGACCGGGAATGGTGTTCACCTTGGCCTTCAGCGCCAGCTTCTTCGAGGCAATCTTGTCGCCCATCGCCGCGATGGAATGATGCTTCGGCCCGATGAAAACAATGCCTTCTTCCTCCAGCCGCTTGGCGAAACCCTCGTTTTCCGAGAGAAAACCGTAGCCCGGATGCACCGCTTCGGCCCCGGTTTGTTTGCAGGCGGCAATGATCTTGTCGGCGACGAGATACGATTCCTTCGAGGGCGCCGGGCCGATGCAGACGGCTTCGTCAGCCAATTCCACATGCATCGCGTCCCGGTCGGCCTCGGAATACACGGCGACGGTTTGGATGCCCATCTTGCGGGCGGTGCGCATGACCCGGCAAGCGATTTCGCCACGGTTGGCAATCAGAATTTTTTTGAACATGGGATTTCCTTCAACAAATCAGGGGTCGCGTCGCGGATTTATTCATCATGCAAGCCTTTCCATACATCCTCAAGCGTCTTGCGCATGGCTTGCAACGTGGCGCGGCGGATGGGCAAATCTTCGAGCATTTCGGGCTGCGGTTGTAGCGCCGCTTGCCAGTGCGCGATACAGGCAAGCGCATCTTTCTCCTTCAGTCCGCCGCGCCGGGCCACTTGCAGCAGGTGGCGGCGATTGGGCGCGGCGCCTTCACCCGCCACGCTGGTGCTGTGCTGGCCGCCGGGACCGTGGCTGAAGCACAGATCAAAGGCGGGCGAGAGTTTCCAGTGGCCTTCGGCGTTCAGGCGAAAGGCAAAATTCTTGGCGTGATCGTCGCGGTTGTGGGTGAGTACGTTAAACACGCAACGATGGAAGGCTTGCAGGGTTTCGCGGTAATCGCCGGTGATACGGGTGGTGGCGAGGAGCACGGTTTCATAGTCGAGCGCGGGCAAGCGAAAGTCGGCATCGAGCGCGGCGGCCATGCTCAATAAGGGAACGCGCTGCTCGCTGCCGTCGCGCACGCTTACGCGGTCGAAACGTCGCACGCCAAAGGCGCTGTAGCCGCGTCCCAGCGAAAAGAAGGCGGGTTCGGGCATGTCGATGCCGCCCTGGCGCGCCAGCCGCGCATAGAGCATTTCCACGGCGCAGACCTCGGCGTGCTCGCTTTGCGCGGGAAATTTGATCAGCCATGGCTCGCCCGCCTGCACGCCCGCGTCGTCCGGCAGGAAAAAGTCTTGTGTTCGGTTCCAGCGCAGCAGCGCCTTGGGCCGCGCGCCCTGGGGCGAACCGCCAAGCGCCAGCAGACGCTTCAACTGCTCGCCGGATGTGAGGTTAGCGGTGTCGTTGACAACGGCCTGCACTTCACGCGCCAGCGCGGCGACTTGCACGATGCCGCTTTGCTGTACTTCGAGTTCATCGGCAGGCTCGAACGCGAGCGCGCCCACCGCGCCGTGGCCGACGATGGCCAGCCGGTCAAGCACTGAAATGCCATGCGGGTCGCGCCCGGCTTTGCGCAAGGCGCGGTCCATGAGCAACATGCCCCAACCATCGGGCAAGCTGTCAGCAATGAAACCGGGCAGGCCGAGAAAATGGCGCGGCCCGGTGTAAGCAGCCTGCGCCGCGCCGGGCACGGGTAGCGGCACGCGCAAGGGCGAAAGCTGCACGCCGCGCTCGATGGCCTGCGCGCTGTATTCAAACAGCAACTTGCCGTCGGCATCGGCCAGCGTACCCAAGGGCCAGCGTTCGCCCCAGCCGAGATAAATCACGTTGAGCTTGGTGATCGGCATCGGTTCAACCGGCCTTTCCCGGCGCGTGTGTCATGCGCTGCTTGCGCGCGCGCTGCCGCTGACTACCTTGCGTCAATGCTTCGACCTGGGCAATGCTTTGCATCTGAGTGTCAAATAAAGTCTCCAGACCATCGGTTGCCTGCAACGCGATGGCGATACGCACGACAAGATCGAACCCGCCTTGCCCTGTGGCCTCGAAACGCCGGATTGACGACAGGGATGCTCCCGTCATCTGCGCCAGTTCGACTTGTGAAAAATTGCGCGCTAGACGCAGAGCGCGACAACGCGCGCCAAGCGTTTCGCAGATCGAGACAGGCGATTGAAGAGAGAACATGGTGCAAAGGGGGGGCTGGAATTGGGGCGCTGGAATTTATTGGCTCTTTTAAGAGCGATTATGCCATAAAAACCGCATTTAATGCTCAAATAAGAACATTTATAAAGGAATGTTGCCGTGCTTGCGCCACGGGTTTTCCAGCCGCTTTTCCTTCAGCATCGCCAGCGCGCGGCAGAGGCGCTTTCTTGTCTCGTGCGGCATGATGACATCATCAATGAAGCCGCGATGGCCGGCAATGAAGGGGTTGGCGAATTTCTCCTTGTATTCCTGTTCGCGCGCGGCGATCTTTGCCGGATCGCTTTTCTCTTCGCGGAAGATGATTTCCACCGCGCCCTTCGGCCCCATGACGGCGATCTCGGCGCTCGGCCAGGCGAAATTCACGTCGCCGCGCAAGTGCTTCGACGACATCACGTCGTAGGCGCCGCCGTAAGCCTTGCGCGTAATCACCGTCACTTTCGGCACGGTGCATTCGGCATAGGCGTAGAGCAGCTTGGCGCCGTGCTTGATGATGCCGCCGTATTCCTGCGCCGTGCCGGGCATGAAGCCGGGCACATCGACGAACGTCACCACCGGGATGTTGAAAGCGTCGCAGAAGCGGACGAAACGCGCGCCCTTGATGCTGCTCTTGATGTCGAGGCAGCCCGCCAGCACCAGCGGCTGGTTGGCGACAATGCCCACGGTTTGCCCCGCCATGCGGGCAAAGCCGATGACAATGTTTTTCGCGTAGTCGGGCTGCAACTCGAAGAAGTCGCCCTCATCGACCGTCTTGACGATCAGTTCCTTGATGTCATAGGGCTTGTTCGGATTGTCCGGCACCAGCGTGTCGAGCGATCGTTCGATGCGATCGGACGGGTCTTCGGTGGGCACCACCGGCGGCTTTTCGCGGTTGTTCGGGGGCAGAAAGGACACCAGCCGGCGCAGCATCATCAGCGCCTCGACATCGTTTTCAAACGCCAGATCGGCCACGCCCGATTTGCTGCTGTGGGTGACGGCGCCGCCCAGTTCCTCGGCGGAGACTTCTTCGTGCGTCACTGTTTTCACCACTTCCGGGCCGGTGACGAACATGTAGGAAGAATCCTTCACCATGAAGATGAAATCCGTCATGGCCGGGCTGTACACCGCGCCGCCCGCGCACGGCCCCATGATCATCGAAATTTGCGGCACCACGCCGGAGGCGAGCACGTTTCGCTGGAACACTTCGGCATACCCGCCGAGCGAAGCCACGCCTTCCTGAATGCGCGCGCCGCCCGAATCGTTCAGCCCGATCACCG
>Ga0209628_10000677_pt1 | contig 21121 bp, 19 predicted proteins | sample TergutCu122P4_FD_187285 | JGI IMG/M metagenome (GOLD analysis project Ga0209628, IMG submission 187285) | Cubitermes ugandensis P4 segment gut microbial communities from Kakamega Forest, Kenya - Cu122 P4 (SPAdes) (version 2) | ecosystem: Host-associated > Arthropoda: Insects > Digestive system...
CTTTGTTCGTATCGCCGTAACACCTTCAAAATAAAGCGCTTTTGTCTCATAACGAACAAATTGCTTGTGTAACAGTGTTTTACTGATACTGTCTTTGAAGCACATAACACCAAAGTTTCTACCAAAATAAGTCGTGTCCATCACCACATTGGCTACTTTTGGAAACTGCTCGTTAAACTGAATACAATACTCGTCCAAACGCCGTTGTATCGTCTTTGTAGAGCAACCATATTCATCTGCCAATTCCTGATAAATTTGCTTTTTTCGCAAATATTTGTCCCAAAGTTCTGCCGAATTTAGCAACCTACGACCTGTAAAAATCGTTCCGCAAACATAACATTTGTAGCGTCGTTTCCCGCGAAAATGTCCGTTTTTCTTAGTGATTTTACCTCCACAATAAATGCAGATTTTTTATTCATAATAGTTTTTGCCCGTAAATATATAAAAATCAATCAATTATAACCACTTTTAGCATCACTTTTGTCCACTATCCCTTATTTTTGTTTCTTCAGATTAAATAGTACGCCGAGAGTAATAAGAACGTTTCTGTTTTTGGAACTGCGGAAAGTATCATTTGGGTTGCTTGCGAATACGTCCCCTAAACCAAATTCATACCGCCCTTCGATTTGATAAATTCCCGCTTTGGTATGCGCTTCAAAGCCGCCGCCGAGAGCAATGCCGTAATCAAAACGATTTTTAATTTTTTCCGTAACAAATGGACTGTCAAAACCGCTGTCGTTTTTTTCATTAATCAAAAAAGCAATTTCAGGTCCCGCATTTACAAAAAATCTAAACCATTTTTTACCAAAAAAAACGTGCGTAAGCAACGGAACTTGCACATAATTCAATGTGCGGGAAAATTCGCCGTGCTTTGCCCACCCGCGCTGACAAAAATTCGCCTCAATCTGCAAACCAACATATTTTTCGCCCGAATAGCGAAAAACTCCACCACCCGTCACTCCCCAAAGATGGTAGTTGCCGTTTTGGTCAGATACGCCATTTGCATCTTGAAAACTGCCATTAGAGAGCGTTACGCCGCCCTTTGCGCCAACAATCAACTCCGCACCTTTGAATGTTTGAGCCGAAATTTCACCGCAAAAAAGCAGAATAAGTAATATTGGAAGAAGTTTTTTCATTTTTTATATTTTGTTATGGGCAGGTTTTTAGCCATACTTTCTCTTTATTCTTCTAATAGCCAGTCAATTACATTTATTTTTTGTATTCCTTTGTAAGTTGTTGCCGGTTCTACATCGGTAGTAAGTAAAATTCGGCGGTTAAAATCTTTTATCAATTCAAACGGTCGTATTTCTCGTTCAAATGTGCTTTGTTCCTTTGTTGTCCAAGCAACTTGTATATATTCTTGTTCACCGTTGGGTTTCCGCACAACAAAATCAATTTCTGTATTGTCGGCTTTGCCGATATGTACTTTATTCCCTCGTCGTAGAAGTTCCAAATAGACAATATTTTCAAGATTATGCCCCAAATCTTGATTGATTTTGTCGCCGAGAAAGAATTTTTTTAATCCTAAATCAACGCTGTAATATTTTTCTTGTGTCTGCAAAAGCCCATTTCCTCGCAAATCAAAACGCCGTACTTTGTAGAATAGATACGCTTCAACAACAGAATCAATGTAATTTGCAACGGTATGGTGTGAAATTGCAAGATTGTTACTCGTTATCAGGTAGTTGGTAATTTTCTTGGTTGTAATGACCGAGCCAACAGAATCAAAAAGAAAAGAAAGGGTTTTGTTAAAATGGTCTTCGTTTTTCCATTTATTTCGCACCAAAACATCTTTTTGAATAATGTTTTGAATAACATCAAGAATGTAATTTCGTATCAGATTTTCGGGCAAATCGAAAATTCCGGGCATTCCGCCGGTGTCTAAATATTTGGCAAATAATAAATCGGTGCGCGAAATATCCGATTGCGTCAAAAGATATTCTTTGAACGAAAACGGTAAAATATGAATAGAAATATAGCGACCCGTTAGCAAAGTGCCGAGTTCGCTTGAAAGTAAATAGGCGTTTGAACCGGTAATATAAACATCAATATTTGGCTTTACATAAAGTCCGTCAACCAAACGCTCAAACTCTTTAACTTGCTGTATTTCATCAAGAAAAACATAACACCGTTTGCTTGTATCTAACTTACCTGTAATGTAATAATACAAAGCGTCAAGGTCATTCAAATATTTGCGATTTTCATATTCTTCAAAATTGAGGAATACAATTTGATTTTCTTTCACACCATCAGCACACAAATAATCACGAAACATTTGCATTACGGTAGATTTTCCGCAACGCCGAACGCCTGTAAGCATTTTAATCAGGTTTTTGTCCCGCAACGCTTTCAGCGTGTTCATATACTCTTTTCGTTCTATCTGTATCATAACACTTTTATTTTGCAGCCCAAACTTTCCGCTTTTAATAAGTTTGGGCTACAAAGGTACAATTATTTTTCAAAACAACAATTTATTTTATTGTTTTTTCAAAATATATTTTTTTGCTATTTTTATTGTTTTTATTGATTTTAAAACCTTTGCTTTTTAAATATTTGCTTATTTTTTTGTCAAAAAACATAATATTACCCGAAATAAATTTGTTGTTAAGATTTAAATTTGTTACTTCGACACTGATTTCTTTGCTTGGAATAAAGATAGTTGCGCCACTTTCAATTATTAATATTGATGAATTTCTAAACTCCGCACCACCAGTATAAGCAATTTCAATACCTGTTCCTGTGATTTCGGACTTAGGCAGGCAAATCTCTTTTATGTCAAGAAGTAAGTCATAGTTATTTACACCTTTTTTTGTGTTTAAACTAAAATCGTTGATACGAGTAAGAATTTCAACGGCAGTGTTGTCTTTTGTGCGCAACATTTTGTTGTCAATAACAAAACTAATGTACTCTGATGTTGATTTTAGCATTATGGTAGGGGTTATCATCTCTTTTACCGCTTCTAAAGCATCTTTCATTACAAAAGAAGAAAAAATATCACTTATTCGTTTTTTTTCTATTTCATTTATCGGGCGTTTTTTGTCATCTGTTTTTACAAACATTTCGCATATAATTTGATTAAATGGAAGATTTTGTTCAGAGATATAGTCAATATATTCGCCGTCTGTGTCGAAAACTATGTCGGTTTTATATTTTTTATTTATTTTGTAGATAATTGATTTTTTATCTTCTTCACTTTGAAAATAAAAAACTCGTTCTATCAACTCTTTATGACTAACCATTTCGCAAAGAATATCAACGTATGATTGTGCGGTTTCGTCAAATTCTGCCTCAAAATCATAGTTACGAACATAACGGCTAACTGGGTATAGTGCAGTTGCATTGACATCAAAATCGTAAAACTGCGTTTGGCAAGGCGTTAAGTTAATGCCGATGCTGTCTTGCGGGTGGTTGAATAATACAGGTTTTCGGGAGGTAAGTGTAAATACTCGCCAAACTTGCGAACCTGTTGCGTTTCTATTTGTATTCAAGTTTTTGTAAAACAAACCTTTGTAAGCATCTTCGCCGCCAATAATTTTCCAAGGAATTAGTTTGGAAAATATTTTATATTCGGTCATATTATCAAGTGCAGGAACATAACGTGGTGCTGTGTTTTGCTCTTCTACTTGGCAAGTGCAAGTTTTATAATCAACCGAAACTTTGGCTTTCTGTCCCTGTGCCGCTACCTGTGCAGATACTGCAATGCAGAGTAATAATGTTTTGATTTTCATAAGTATAAGTATTAAAATTATTCAAAATAGACACGTCCTTTTGTATCAATGTAACCGTTATCTGTTAGTATCAACGCATTTCTTAACACCCTGTCTTATAATAACACAATAAATTTTTTTCAATATTTCTGTTTAGAACTATCGGGTTGATAATGTCGGAAACTTCTGAAATGTCTTTTGTGTAATCATCTGAAAATAAGATACTTATGCTGTCATTTTTTACATCGTAAATGTTATTTTCTATTGTCTGTTCGCTGAAAAAATATTTTGCCTCATCTTTTTCTATTCTAAAAAATTCGGAATATTTTTTTAATAAATCATCATTTTGTTCGGCTGATAGCAGCGGCTGTTCTTTTGTTTTAAATAAAATTCTGTTAATATAATTTTTGCTTAAAACACTGATAATCTTATCATTATGATTTGCCCAGACCTTTATTGCAGAAATAATATCCGAATCGTCAATGTTTGCAAAATTTTCCAAAATTTCGGAATTTTGCCTGAAATTTTCTTCATTAATATTGTTTTCAATAAAAAATTTCAAAAAAGGCGATGAAAAAAGTTTTTCTCCTTTTAACGATAGTTCTTTTGCCCGTGCAAGAATTTTTATCAGCATAATTTCAGTGGCAATCGAGGTTTTGTGCAGATAAACCTGCCAATACATAAACCGCCGCGCCATAAGGTAATTTTCTATTGAGTGAATGCCTTTTTGTTCAATTACAAGTTTGTCGTCTGCTACGTCAAGCATTTTGATTATCCGCGCCGAACCGATTGCGCCTTCCACCACGCCGGTAAAAAAACTGTCGCGCCGCAGGTAATCCAATCTATCCATATCTAACTGACTGCTAACAAGTTGATGCAGAAATTTTTTATGGTAGCGGTCTTGAAAAATTTCTATCGCCAAATCAAGCGCACCGTTCATCTCTTCGGAAATTTTTTTCATCAAAATTTCTGAAATTTTTTCGTGTGTAACTCCTTGAATTACAGTGCTTTCCAAAACGTGAGAATATGGTGCGTGCCCTATGTCGTGCAGCAAAATCGCCGCCATAACGCCGTCTGCTTCCACCTGTGAAATTTCGTGTCCTTTTGCCCGCAACTCCTTGATTGCCTCAGAAGTGAGGTACATTGCGCCAAGCGAATGCTGAAACCGCGTGTGCTGCGCTCCGGGATAAACAACCGCAGCCACGCCGAGTTGCTTTATTCTGTGCAGCCGCTGAAAATAACGATGTTGAATAACATCATACAAAAAATCATTTGGAATATTTATAAAACCAAAAACGGGGTCGTTGATAATTTTTCGCTTATTTTTCACAAATTATTATTTCTAAAAAATGGAATACAAAAGTAGTAAAAATTTACAATTTTAAAAATTAAAAAAAAATCGTAAATTTGCATTTTGAATATACAAAAAAATATGCAGATAGAGAGGCAATTACAAGGCACTTTAAACACCATTTTTACAGAGGTAATTAAAGAAAAAGGGCTGGAAAAACGTATTCAGCCCTACCCTGCTATTGAGGAAAATCGGGCAGATATTACACTGAAAAATAAAAATGGAAAGCCGATTTTGTTTGTGGAATTGAAAGACCCAAGAGCAAAAGACGGAAGAAAAGTTTTTGACAGTGATGTTATTTTACGCGAATTTGCACGTGCTCAACACAATAATATTGCATATTTTGGTAACTGTAATTTTCTCGATTGTGCTTTTTATGATGTAAAAGATATTAACCAAAAAGTCAGTATTATTGGTGGTTTTTTATCTAAAAGCGATATTGAACGGTTGAGTGTTAATTTTTCACCGTCAAAAGATATAGAAAATAAATTGCGCAAAATTGCAGAGTTTTATTTGGAACGTGCCATTGAAATTCTTGACCGAAAACCGATTAAATTTGCACCTCTCGATGAGTTATTTATAATAAAAATTCGCACCTTGATTGAGCTATATGCTGTTCCAATAAGTGAAAAAATTTGGGAACGTTATAATTCAGATAAAAACTTTAAAAAAGAGATAAGTACTTATACAGCAAGCCAATTATGGAACACACCACAATTTTTTTATGAAATTGAAAATCTTACTCATATAAGTTTGTTGATGTTGATTTCAAAATTGATTTTTTATAAATCATACGTTGATAATCAATTATATACCGAACTAAACCCAATGGATCTTTATGAAGATTTTAAAACAGCAGAAGAAATTGAAAATTGGGTTTGGAATTATTTTGAAGAATTTAAAGATATTACAGATAATTTTGAATTATTGATTGGTGAGCGTTCTGAAATTATTTTCAAAATGCCTTTTGTCAGCGATGCTATTATTGAGTTGATAAAAGAAGTGTTGAAAACAGAAAAAACTTACAATTTCAGCAAAATACCATTTGATGTTATAGGTCGAATTTTTGAAGAGTTAATAAGAGAAGATGAGCGGCATAAATTAGGACAATATTTTACACCTCCCGATGTTATTGATTTGATAAATGTTTTTGCAATAAAAAATGCAAATGATGCAGTTTTTGACCCATCTTGCGGTTCGGGTACATTTTTAGTGCGTGCCTATGAACATAAAAAGAAAATGTGCCTTAAAAACGGAATGCAGCCCGTACATAAAAAATTATTAAATGAAATTTACGGAAACGATTTGTCAAATTATCCTGCATATTTAAGTATGTTAAATTTGGCTATCAGAAATACAAATTTTCCAAGTTATCCGCAAATTACTAACAAGGACTTTTTCTCTATTGCCGAATTTTCAAAATTAGAAATTCATAGTTCTGACGGTGAAAAGAAGCGAAAAGCATTGCCAAAATTTGATGCTATTATTGGAAATCCGCCATACACACGGCAAGAAGATATTGGCACAATGCTCGGCACTGTGAGTAAAGAAAAAATTAATACGCTCATAAAGACAGAATCTGGCTTTACACCTTCGCAACGCACAGGTATTTATGCATATTTTTTCTATCACGCTAACGTTTTTTTGCGCGAAGGCGGTTATTTGGCGTATATTTGTCAAAACTCGTGGCTTGATACCGACTATGGTGCTGATTTACAAAAATTTATATTAAATAATTTTGAAATTGTTGCAATTATTGACAGCGAAGTTGAGCGTTTTTTTCCAACCGCCTCTGTAAATACAACTATTGTAATTTTGAAAAAACAGAGAGAAGAAGAAAAACGCAACAATAATAGTGCAAAATTTGTTTATTTACAAAAACCGCTTTCAGAAGTTGTTAAGCAATACAAAGGCAATAATGCATTGCACAACACAATATTAGATACAAGTAAAAATATTGAAAATGATTATATTACAATAAATTGTGTTGAACAAAAAACACTTTATGAACACGTAAAATGGGGACAATTTTTACGCGCTCCAAAAGTGTATTTTGATATTTTGGAAAAAGGGAAAGAAAAATTTAAACCATTAGAAAAAATAGCAGATAATGTTATTCGTGGTTATATGACAGGTTGTAACGATTTCTTTATTTTAGAAGATATTACTTATACAGAAAATGCTGAATATTTGAAAGTTACATTAAATAATTCTAAATATAAATACACAAATTTTGAAGAAATAAAATCAGATAATTTGAGTTTGGTGCGCAATGGCTTTAATGAATTATGGTTGATAGAAAATGATTTTCTATTTCCAATGCTTACAAGTCCAAAAGATGTAAATCGCTATGAAGTTTCGACAAAAGATTTGCCTTTCAAAATGCTTTTTATAATTGATAAAGATAGAAAAGAGATAAAAAAAATGTTCCCAAAAGCCAATGATTATATTAGTCACGGCGAACATTTGAAATTAAATCAAATAAAATCGCTCTCTGCACGAAAAAAATGGTGGTTTATAAAAGCAAAAGAATTTCCTGATTTGTCTTTTAACTATATTATTAATGAAGTTGGACGCACATTCAAAGTTAAGGCATATACAACTAACAATTTTCATAATATTTTTTCAAAAAAAAGGACAAAAACAATTTGGTATTTTATGAATTCAACAATTAGTTGGTTGAATCAACAAATAATAATGCGTACAAATCTTGGCGATGGTGCTGGTGAAATTCAAAGATATGAACTTGCCGATATGCTTGTGCCTGATATTGATTTAGAACAATATAATTTTGATTTGGGAGAAACGCGAAATTTCCGCGAAGAATTGGGAACTTTGGAAAATTTAGATACGGTAAATCCAAACCGTTTGGAACTTGACGGCGCAATACTTGAAAAAATCGGTTTTACAGACAAAAAAGAGCGCGAACAGGTTTTGTTGGACTTGTATCGTGCAACTTACAACTTGATTGACAAGCGTTTAAGAAAATCGCAAAGTTTAAAAACCACAAAAACAGAACGAAACCGCGTACCATTCGAGGCATATATGAAGCAACTCAACGAACTGCTTATTGACAACAAATCGGAGGCGAAAACAACCTTAACTTTTGCCAAAGAGTTGAACACTGTTATCTGTGAAATTACTCTTGATAAACGCCTGCAAAAACGACTTTTCGATACATACTGGCAAACAAAATTCAATAAAAATTTCAATAAACAGGAGGTTGCAGACGCAGAACAAATGAAAATGTTTTGATAGGGAAAAAGGTAAAATGCTATAAAAAAAATTAACCTTTAACCCTTAACCAAAAAAACTCTAATATTTAAACTCTATGCTAAAGGACTTCTTATATTTTTCAAAGGGACAAAAAATTGGACTGATTGTGCTGGCGGTGATAATTTTGCTGTTAATCGCTGGAAATCAATTAGTTCCGTTTTTTGTAAAAGCACCTGATATTGAAAATGATAAGGAATTTATTACAAAATATGAGGCGTTTAAAAATTCGTTGAAAGATAAGCCATCGCGTTATCAAAAATATTCGCCTTTTGATGAGAGAGGCGGTTGGTACAATAATTATCAAAAATTGCCAGAACCAAAATATTTTGTTTTTGACCCAAATACGCTTGATTCTGTCGGTTTTGTAACATTGGGCTTAAAACCGTTTATGGCAAAAAATATCTTGAATTACCGCAAAAAAGGCGGAAAATTTAAAACCGCTGACGATTTTTCAAAAATTTATGGCATTTCACCCGAACAGTTTGAAAAATTGAAACCATTTATCACCATTTCATCGGAATTTTTGGTAAAAGATACTTACGAAAAAACAGAGACATTTGAACGAAAATACCCCGAAAAGTCGGACACAATTCGCCTTGAACTGAACGCCGCCGACACTGCTGATTTGCAAAAACTGCGCGGAATTGGCAGCGGCTGGGCAAAGGCGATTGTGGCGTATCGGCAAAAACTTGGCGGCTTTGTCTCTGTAAATCAGTTACTTGAAATAAAGAACTTTCCTGCTGAAACATTTTCTAAAATTGAAAAAAATATTTTTATTGATGCTTCGCAAATAAGAAAAATAGAAATCAACCGCGCCAATGTTGAGTTTATGAAAAAACACCCCTACCTTGATTTCTACAAAGCAAAGGCGGTTTATGAGTTGCGGTTGAATAAAAAAATGCTAAAAAATATTGACGAACTCAAAGCACTACCCGAATTTACCCCCGAAGAGTTGAAAAAAATCGCGCCCTATTTCGATTTTAAAGAGATAAAGCGCGAATATAATAGGTAAAAATAATTCAAATATTTTTGTTAAATAATTAATGAATTTTTAAGTGTCTGCATTTGTCGTTCTCTCAATTTTATTCGGTTATATCGGCGTTTTGCTGCTGGTTTCTCGGCTGACATCAAGCAAAAGTCAGTCAAATTCGGCGTTTTTTATTGCCAACCGCCGCTCGAAGTGGTATCTTGTGGCGTTTGGAATGATTGGCTCGTCTGTGTCGGGCATTTCGCTTGTTGCAGTGCCTGCAATGGTGCAAAGTTCGGGTTTTACATACCTGCAAATGTGTTTGGGTTTTATTGTCGGCTACATCGTGGTGGCAACTGTTCTTTTGCCGCTCTATTACAAAAATAATCTGACCTCAATTTACGGTTATTTAGAGCAGCGTTTCGGCAATTATTCCCACAAAACCGGCTCTTGGTTTTTTATCGTTTCAAAGATAATTACCTCTGCATCAAAACTTTACGTTGCGGTTTTGGTGCTGCAACAATTTTTGTTTTCGCAGTGGAACATTCCGATTTGGCTCACAATCACGCTTTGCGTTTTGATGATTTATCTCTACACTTTTCGCGGCGGCATCAAAACCATCGTTTTTACTGATGCTTTGCAGTCGTTTGTGCTTTTTGCGGTAATAATTTTTATGCTGATAAATGTTGCAAAATTGCTTAATTTTTCGTTTTCTGATGTTATAAAATCGGTACATTTGAGCGATTACAGCAAAACATTTATTTTTTCCGATTTTGTGAGCGATAAAAATTTCTTTAAGCAGTTTTTCAGCGGAATTTTTGTCGTAATTGTAATGACGGGACTTTCGCAAGATATGATGCAGACAACGCTTTCGTGTAAAAATCTCAAAGAGGCAAAAAAAAATATGCTTTGGTACGGCACGGGCTTTGTGCCGCTAAATCTGCTTTTGCTTACTCTCGGTGCGCTGATACTGATTTTTGCCGATAAAAACGGCATAATTTTACCCGAAAACCTGAATAATATTTTGCCTATGTTTTGCGCAGAATATTTCTCGCCTGCGGTTTGCATTTTGTTCATTTTGGGAATAATTGCCGCCACGTTCAACTCGGCTGACTCCGCTCTGACAAGCATTGCAACGATATTTTTTGTTGATATTCTGGGTAAAAGCACGCAGATGACGCAGATTATTAAGATTAACACAGATAAGAATATAAAATATAATAAAATGCAAATTTTCAAAAAATTAAAAATCTGCGTTTATCATAAAAATCTGCGTCATCTGCGTGCTGTGGAACTTTTTGACAAAATAAAACTTCGGAAATTGGTATATTTTGCTGTTTGCGTGGTAATGATTTTTGCCGTTTTGCTTTTTGATAATGTGCAAAATAAAAGTTTGCTTGACACAATTTACACCATTGTTGGTTATACTTACGGCTCTCTGCTTGGACTTTTTGTGTTCGGACTTTTCACCAAATTTCAAGTTAAAGACAAGATAATACCACTTTTGGCAATACTTTCACCATTTTTGACTTTCGGACTTTCATATTTCTGCAAAATAAAATTCAACTATATTTTTGGCTATGAAATATTGATAATCAACGGTTTATTGATGTTTTTTATGATGATTACAATAGGTGTTAGGAAAAAAGGAGTTAGGAGTTAGGTTTTTTTGAAAAAAAATATTTACCTTTGCAAAAATAATTTTAGTGGAAGAGAAAAAATTGAAATATCAGGAATGGCTTTATCAATCGGACTATGATTTTGAAACAGCAGAATTTATGTTGCAAACAAAACGCAATGTTTATTGTGTTTTTATGTGTTATTTGTGCTTAGAAAAAGTATTTAAAGCCGTATATATCAAGAAATTAAATTTAATTCCACCAAAAATTCATAATTTGAGATATTTTATCAATAAATTGGAAATTGAATTGCTGGAAGAAGACGAAATTTTTATCAGCGAAATTGACAAATTGTCAATAGTAACTCGCTACCCTGAAGATTTAAGAAAAATGATTTCTGAATTTTCAGACGAATATACAAAGTCAGTTTTGAAACACACTAAAAAAATACAGGAATGGACAAAGGAACAATTAATTTGAACAGAAAAAAGGTTAAAAACGTGATTTTTGATATGCATCACGCCTTAAAAAAATATGGTTTAGACGACAACCATATTGCTTTGTTTGGTTCGTTCTATAATGGCAAACCGCATAAAAACAGCGATATGGACATTGTTATTATCTCTAAAAATTTTGAGGGAAAAAACTTTTTGGAAAGAGTAAAAATGACTTCCAAAGCGGAAAATGAAGTTATAAAAAAGCATATTGTTCCAATTGATATTCTTTTGAAAACACCACAAGAATACGATTATTCCACACAGAATTTTTTTGAATCAAAGGTTATGGTATAATTTTAATCTTTAAACAATTATGACATAAAACTAAAACATAGAACTAAAACAAGTTAACATTTTAGGTTATTCTTTCCTTGCTTAAAAATATTCGCCAATATTGTAAAAGGGAGTTAAGTTGAGATGTTCACGGGGCGTGGACTTTTTACTTATCTGTTTTTACGGAGTTACGGCGAATTACTTTAAGCAGGCGGAAATTTTTTAAGTTTCACGCTTGTTTTTGTTATAAACAATGATAATCAATCTTTTATTAACTAATAAATTTTTAAATTCAATGTTAAAAATCAAACTGAATTTGAGGAAAGTGGTTGCGATAGCAATCTACCTCGCAGTAAGCGCAAATTTGTATGCGCAAAAATACCACCCTGCCGATGTTGCGGTTATCAATGCTCTGATTGAAAACAACGGCTTAAATGAAAAAACAGATAATCCAGCAAGTTGGTGGTCTTTTGCCTTTTGGAATAAAGGCAATCCTAAACAAATTATCAGGTTAAATTTGATTAACCGCGGTTTGAGTGGAATAGCGGACTTTACTGGCTTAACACAATTAGAGATGTTGCATTGCAGTAACAACAACCTTTCTGAATTAAATGTAACAAATTGTAGTAATCTGCAATGGTTGGATTGCAAGCAAAATAATCTTACTGAATTAAATATTTCAGGATGCGCAAATTTGTCTAAGGTAATATACGATGATAAATATGTAATGTTAATTACCACCGAAGAGGATTTGAAACGCAAAAACGAACGAACGTTCAGTGTATTTTCACAAAATTACATAGAACAAGAAATAAACAAGTGGTCGCAAAAGGGCGAGTTTGAAAAAACAGCTGACTGGGAACAGCGCATTACAGGAAGTAGCCGCGAAACCCAAAAAACTGAACTGCTTAAAAATGCAGAGCAGGTATATATTTCAGAGTATTCTAAATACCTCGATTGTAACATAACCCTAAGCGATTATGATGCCGACAAAGAAGTGTTTATTATTAAACATAAAGATGGCAATTGGCTGTTATCGGTACCTGTTAATGAAGCGCAATACTTCAAAAATAATTGGAATAACCACATCAAAACGCCTCAATACGCTATCGTAAATGATAATATTGCATTTGTTGGAATGAAATTTACAACAGCAAACGGTAATACCTACAAGTGCATAAGCAAAGATGTTTCAAACAGTAAGATATATGATGTAGTTAATAATAATACTGTCGAACAAAAAGATTTTAGTACGCAGCAATCTACACCACCAAACTATAACGTTAAACTCAAAACCGATTTTGAAAGAATAGGTACAAATGACCGCAGAATGTTAGAGTTTTTTAGAAAAAACAAATTTTCAAACTATTATGAAGATTTTCAATCTGCCTGCAAACAGAGAAATAGTGGAAAAGCATTGCTTGGCGTAGGGATTACATTCTCTATAGTAGGATTACCTTTGATGATTTCAGGTCTTTATGTTTCTAATTATGATGCCGCCACCGGCATAGGACTTATCAGTTCTGGTTCTGTGTTGTTCTCAGTAGGCGAAGTTCTTACAATAGTGAGTATTCCTGTATCTGCAAGTGCTGGAGGAAGAAAAAGGTCAATAAAAAATGATTTTACGAGAAAATATTTTGACAATTCTGGCTATTCTTATCAACCAAAGTTGGATTTTGGTTTAACCGCAAATGGTGTTGGAATAACTGTAAATTTTTAATTCACGGAAAGTATAATACTTTTGCACAAATACTAAAAATTTGTAATCTCATCAATAAACTTGTTAAGTTTCAAAAACATAACAAGTTTTTTTTGTACCTTTGCAAAAAATAATGCATAGCACAGTTCCTGTCTTTGTTCTTTAATATTTAATCTTTGTTCTAAAAAATATGCAAATCAATTCAGCGGTTTTTGTTATTTCCAACACGGACTTTCGGAAATGTCCTGAAAGCGAGTTGCCCGAATTTGCCTTTATCGGACGGTCAAATGTGGGCAAATCATCGCTTATAAATATGCTTATGAGCAAAAAGGATTTGGCAAAAACATCATCAAAGCCGGGTAAAACGTTGCTAATTAACCATTTTTTGATTAATCAAAATTTTCATATTGTAGATTTACCGGGCTATGGCTATGCAAAAGTGAGCAAAACACAGCGTGAAAAATTGCGCAAAATCATTGAAAGTTACATTTTGCTTCGCCCGCAACTAACCAACCTTTTTGTGCTGATTGACAGCCGTTTAGAGCCGCAACAAATTGATTTGGAGTTTATGGAATGGCTCGGCGAAAACTCTGTGCCGTTTTCTATTGTATTCACCAAAAGCGACAAGCAATCAAACAAAAAACTGACCGAAAACATAGAAAAATACAAAGAAAAACTGCTCGAAACGTGGGAAAATCTACCACCGATTTTTATAACCTCAAGCGAAAAGAAAGTCGGAAAAGAGGAGGTTTTGGGGTATATTGAAGAAATTTTGAAAAATTAAAAATTGGTTATTGGTTGTTGGTTGATGTTTAATCAGCAAACAACAACCGACAACCAAAACAACAAATAAATATTATGAAAACCGCACTGTTTGCAGGGAGTTTCGACCCATTTACCATTGGGCATAAGGACATTGTTGAGCGCGCACTACCGCTGTTTGACCGACTGATTATCGGCATCGGGTTTAACATCAACAAAACATATATGTTTTCTGCTGAAGAGAGCCAAAAAAATATTGCGCAACTCTTTGAAAATGAGCCAAAAGTTGAAGTGAAAATCTACAACGGCTTAACGGCTGACTTTGCAAAAAAGCACAATGTCAATTTTTTTGTCCGTTCTGTACGCACATTTCAGGACTTTGAATATGAAAAAAATCTTGCCGAAATCAACAAAAAAATCAGCGGAATTGAAACACTGATTTTCTTCGCAAAACCAGATTTGGCGCATATTTCATCGTCAATGGTTAGAGAGTTGATGAGTTACGGCAAAGATGTTTCAGCGTTTTTACCATAAGTTTTTTAGAACATAAAAAAAAAAAAATAATAATAATAAACAAATGCAATTAAACACTATATCAGAGGCAATAAAAGATTTTCGAGATGGAAAATTTTTAATTGTTGTTGATGACGAAGAGAGAGAAAATGAGGGCGATTTTATAATTGCAGCAGAAAAAATTACACCACAGGATGTTAATTTTATGCTAAAACAAGGACGCGGAGTACTTTGTGCGCCAATTACCGAAAGTCGTTGTGAGGAACTAAATTTGCCAAAGCAGGTCTTTGACAATACCTCGATTCATGGTACTCCATTTACTGTTACAGTTGATAAACTTGATGGTTGCACTACAGGCGTTAGTGCAGAGGATAGGGCGGCGACAATTCGTGCCTTGGCAGACCCGCTCTCTACCCCGCAAACTTTTGGACGTCCCGGACACATAAATCCGCTTTATGCACGCGAAAAAGGCGTTTTGCGCCGTGCAGGACACACCGAAGCATCGGTTGATTTGGCGCGTTTGGCAGGACTTTTCCCTGCCGCCGCATTAATAGAAATTATGAATGAGGACGGCTCAATGGCGAGATTGCCCGAACTTTTTGAAGTATCAAAGAAATTTGGAATAAAAATTATTTCTATTAAGGATTTAATTGCCTACCGCTTGCAAAACGAGTCGTTAATTGAGCAGGGAATTGAGGCGGAAATGCCTACAATTTACGGAAAATTCAAAATTTTACCGTTCCGTCAAAAATCCAACGGATTGGAGCATATTGCGCTCATAAAGGGTGAATGGCAGCCAAACGAGCCGATTTTTGTGCGGGTACATTCAAGTTGCGCCACAGGCGATATTTTTGGTTCGCAACGTTGCGACTGCGGCGAGCAACTGCACAGAGCAATGCAAATGATTGAAAATGAAGGCAAAGGCGTTGTAGTTTATATGAATCAGGAGGGGCGCGGAATTGGTTTGATGAATAAAATTAAGGCATACAAATTACAGGAAGAGGGTTTGGATACTGTTGAGGCAAACCTTCATCTCGGTTTTAAAGCAGACGAACGCGATTATGGCATTGGAGCATCAATTTTGCGTGCTTTGAATGTTTCAAAAATGCGCCTGATTACCAACAATCCTGTAAAACGCATCGGGTTAGAGGCGTATGGATTGGATATTTCGGAAATTGTGCCTCTCGAAATCACCCCAAACACATTCAACGAAAATTATTTAAAAACTAAAAAAGAAAAAATGGGACACAAATTAGAGTTAACAATTAATTAATAATTGTTAACTTACTCTGTTTCTTGGGTGATGATTAATAATCTCTTCTCTCAAAAAATCCATTGAAAGATGTGTATAAATTTCGGTTGTTATAATGCTTGAGTGTCCGAGTAATTGCTGAATTGCACGCAAATTTGCTCCGCCCTCTAGCATGTGTGTAGCAAAAGAGTGGCGAAAAGTATGTGGTGAAATCCTTTTTGTAATTCCCGTATCTTTTACAAATTTTTTAATGATATTAAAAACTGCTATTCGCGACATTTTGGTGCCATGTTTATTTAGAAATAAAAAATCCTCATTTTTTGACTTGATTTGTATTGAGTTTCTCTCTTGTAGCCAAAAATTTATTTGTTCAATAGTTTTGTCAGACAGCGGCACAAGTCGTTGTTTGCTGCCTTTACCTATTATTTTCATATATTTTTCATAAAAATAAATATCTGACAATTTTGTATTTATAAGTTCTGACACACGTAAACCAGAGCCATATAGCATTTCAATTATTGTAAGGTTACGGTGTCCCATTGGAATAGATAGATCAATAACTTTAATTATCTTTTCTATCTCTTCTACCGATAACACATCGGGTAGATGAAGTGGAAGTTTGGGCAGTTCAAGCAATTCGGCAGGACTACTTTCGAGTAGTTTTTCTATTAAGCAAAATTTGTAAAACGATTTTATACCAGAAATTATGCGTGCCTGAGAGCGAATGCAACAGATTCCTTTCTTGCAATATTTTTTAATCTCTATTACAAATTGTTGTAGGTCTTTTAGCGTAACATTTTTATATTCAATTTTTTTTGCCTCTAAGAATCTTTCAAAAGTTTCTAAATCTTGTTTATACGCCTTAAAAGTATTTTCTAAAAATGATTTTTCAAGTTTTAAAAAAATATAATAACCTTGTATTACAGAATTTGGAATTTTATAATCCTTTTTTTCTATCTTGCCTATTGTTTCTTTTTTCTTCATAAAAAAAATTTTTTTTTACAAAATTACAAAAAATAAAATTAACTTTACATATACAAACAAATATTATTTCTTAACTTTTTTGTACCTTTGCGCAAAATTAGGTTAAGGGTAAATGGTAAAAGGTGAAGGATAAAATATTAACCACTAACTACTAATTAAAAAAAATCATAAATCTAAAATTATTTTATATGAATAACGCATTATTCCAATTTTCAACGCCCAAAAACGAGCCGATTTTGGGCTATGCACCGTATTCTGACGAAAAGAAAAAACTTGAAGAAGAACTTGACCGTCAATACAATACGCAAATAGAAATTCCGCTGATTATCGGCGGAAAAGAGGTTAAAACGGGTGTTATAGGCAAAATTACTATGCCGACAGAACACGGACACGTTTTGGCAACTTATCATCAATGTACCGAAAAAGAGGTCAAAATGGCGATTGACGCTGCTTTGAAAGCGCGTAAAGAGTGGGCGGAAATGCCATGGGTTGATAGAGCGAGCATTATTTTGCGGGCTGCGGAACTTTTTGCAAAAAAATACCGCTATGTGATGAACGCCGCAACTATGCTCGGTCAGGGCAAAAACGCAATGCAGGCAGAGATTGACTCTGCGTGTGAAGCGATTGATTTTATGAGGTTTAACCCATATTTTGCTGTGAAAATTTACAGCGACCAGCCAATTTCTCCAACAACCGACTGCATTAACCGCGTGGAATACAGAGGTTTAGAGGGTTTTATCTACTCAATTACGCCGTTCAATTTTACTGCAATCGCTGTAAATCTTAATATCAGTCCTGTGCTTATGGGCAACGTAACTGTTTGGAAACCAGCCACTACTGCCATTTTGTCTAATTATTATGCAATGAAAATTTTTCAGGAGGCAGGCATTCCAGATGGCGTTATCAATTTCCTGCCGGGCAAAGGCAGCGTTATTAGCGATGTTGTGCTGAATCACCCGGATTTTGCAGGTATTCACTTTACGGGTTCCACAGGTGTCTTTCAAAGTTTTTGGAAGACCGTAGGTGAAAATATTGGAAAATACCGCACCTACCCAAAACTTGTTGGCGAAACAGGCGGAAAGGATTTTATTTTTGCACACAAAAGCGCAAACTCGCAGGAACTTGCAGTGGCAATAGTGCGCGGAGCGTTTGAGTATCAAGGGCAAAAATGTTCGGCGGCATCAAGGGCATATATTCCGAAATCGCTTTGGACAAAAACCAAAAAACTTATCGGCGAAATGCTAAAAGAGATAAAAATGGGAGATGTGCGCGACTTTGGCAATTTTGTAAATGCCGTGATTGATGAAAGTTCGTTTGATAACATTGCGGGCTATATCAAAAGAGCAAAAGAGAGCAAAGATGCCGAAATAATTTTTGGCGGAAAATGCGACAAATCGGTTGGTTATTTTGTAGAGCCAACAGTGATAGAGGCAAAAACGCCCGATTACGAAAGTATGGTTGAGGAGATTTTTGGTCCCGTTATCACAATTTTTGTTTATGATGACAAGGACTTTGAAAAAACGCTTAATATCTGCAACGAAACATCGCCGTATGCTCTTACGGGTTCAATTTTCTCGTATGACCGCTACGCAACATTAACGGCAGACAAGATTTTGCGCCACGCTTCAGGTAATTTTTATATAAATGACAAACCGACAGGAGCGGTTGTTGGGCAGCAGCCGTTTGGAGGCGGCAGAGCGTCAGGCACAAACGACAAAGCGGGCAGTTACCTCAACCTTGTGCGTTGGATTTCGTCTCGTGCAATTAAGGAAAACCTCAACCCGCCGACAGATTACACCTATCCTTTTTTGGAAACGGACTGGTTGCCGTTTTGAATACCTTTTTCAAAAAACTTAAAGACCTTATCGTCTTCGGGAACGGGGGCGATAATTTTTATGTTCTCTTTACTTACGGGGTGCAGAAATTCCACTGAACGGGCGTGCAGCGAAATGCCGCCATTTTGATTGGAACGGGCAAAACCATACTTCAAATCGCCTTTTATTGGACTGCCTATTTTTGCAAGTTGGCAGCGAATTTGATGATGACGACCTGTTTTTAAATCAACTTCTAAAAGTGTATAATTATCTGATTTTCCGACAGTTGTGTAACTCAAAACTGCTTTTTTGGAATTTGGCTTTTCGGTGTCGTAGGCGTATGACTTATTCTGTTTTTCGTTGCGCACAAGAAAATGGACAAGTTCGCCATCTGCCTTTTGTGGCGCATTTTTCACTATCGCCCAATATTTTTTCTGAATTTCCTGTTTTTGCAGCATCTCATTCAGCCGTGCCAACGCTTTTGATGTCTTTGCAAACAAAACTACTCCCGAAACGGGTCTGTCAAGCCGATGGGTAACGCCGCAAAAAATATTTCCCTTTTTGTTGTACTTCTCTTTCAGGTACTTTTTCAGCGTTTCGGCAAGCGGTTCATCACCTGTTTTGTCGCCCTGCACAATATCAGAGCAGGTTTTATTTACCGCAATAATATGGTTGTCTTCGTAAAGAATTTGCACAAATAATAGTATTAATTATCATTTATTTATCAAACTGATAAACTCCTCTCTTGTTTTTGCACTTCTGAAAATGCCTGTAAAATCGGAGGTAGTGGTAACGGAATGTTGTTTTTGTACGCCGCGCATCTGCATACAGAGGTGCTGTGCCTCAATCACCACCATTACGCCCATTGGATTGAGCGTGTTTTGAATACAATCTTTTATTTGCGTTGTAAGCCGCTCCTGCAACTGCAATCGGTGAGCAAAAATATCTACCACGCGGGCAATTTTACTAAGTCCCGTAATTTTTCCGTCAGGAATATATGCAACGTGCGCTTTGCCGAAAAACGGCAATAAATGGTGTTCGCACAATGAAAAAAACTCAATATCCTTAACTATAACCATTTGGCGATAATCCTCATTATACATTGCAGAAGCCAGCACTTTTTCAGGGTCTTGTTCATAACCGGACATCAAAAACTGCATCGCTTTTGCCACTCTGCGCGGCGTTTTCAACAGTCCTTCACGCTGCACATCCTCGCCCAAAACAGTAATAATTTTGGTATAATTTTCAGAAAGTTTTTTCGTAACTTCCTCATTCAAGTCGTTTAACATAAGTTGGTAAGTTAAAAGTTAATAAGTGATATGCCTTCGGCGTGATATGTTGTGATAAATAGTTTAGTTACAATGTATCACTATTTATCACAATATATTACTACTTCATTCTGCAAATTTAACAATATATATACTGCCTCTTAATGCCGGAAACTCTTTAATCAACAACTCCCTTAGTTGTTTGGCATCATCTGCTGTAACAAATTTTCCTACCCGCACTCTCCAAAACGGCGAAACACGCTCTGTGCGCACAACTTCATCAGGAAATTTATTCCTAATTTTTTTTTCAATCTCCAAAGCGGCATCTTTTGCGCCTGTTGAATTTTCTTGAAAAACCTGCACGCTCCAACCGCGTTTTAGGGCGTTGCTTTCAGCATAATTTTCCGTTTTTTTGTTTAAAAGATAGTTTATTTGCTCGTCCTGAACCACCTTTACAACCGCACCTGTTTCGCTGTCTTTTTTTGCAAGAGCATCAATTATAGGCGCATTTTGCGCATAAATTTGAAAACATAAAAACGAAAACGCAATAAAAAAATAAGTTTTCATAATCAATAAAATATTTGCTATTTGAAACTGCAAATTTACAATTTTTTTTCTAACATATTAAAAATTATCTATTTATTTTTATCCTGTTTGTCAAGTAAAAAGAATTTTACAGGGTAGTATGCTGCTAAAAAGCCGATTGAAAGCACCGTTGTAAGTACAAGCAGCAAGTCGAAAAATTTAATTACAACAGGATAAGGCGTATAAAAATTTATATCTGTTTGCATTTTCAAAAATCCGAATTTTATCTGCAAAACACATATTATCAAACCCAAAATCAAGCCGAAAAGTGCGCCGATAACGGCAATCAGCCACCCCTCTACAATAAAGACCTTCCGAATTTTATTGTTTGTTGCACCGAGATTTTTAAAAAGCAAAATATCATCTTTTTTGTCAATCAAAAGCATTGATAATGAACTTATTATGTTACAGGTAGCGATTATTAAAATTAACGACAAAATCAAAAAAATCATTAACCCTTCAATTTTTACAATTTTAAAAGCATCTTTTTGCTGCTCAATGCGGTTTTCTACCAAAAAATTTTCTCCAAGTGATGTTTTCAGTTGTTTTTGAGT
>Ga0209628_10000678_pt1 | contig 21085 bp, 21 predicted proteins | sample TergutCu122P4_FD_187285 | JGI IMG/M metagenome (GOLD analysis project Ga0209628, IMG submission 187285) | Cubitermes ugandensis P4 segment gut microbial communities from Kakamega Forest, Kenya - Cu122 P4 (SPAdes) (version 2) | ecosystem: Host-associated > Arthropoda: Insects > Digestive system...
CCTTGGAAATTTTCGGGGTTGCCCGGATTGATTTTGCTTGCAAAAGATTCCGAAAATAAGTATATTCTTAAAGCCGTTGCGCTCGATAATACGCGAGTACCGCTTCAATTTGCCAAGAGAGATTATATGAAAATAGCTCGTAAAGAATTGGATAAAATCAAAACCCGTTTTGCAGCAGATCCTATAGGTTTTGCATTGAATGCCTTTCCGGGTGCGGATCCAAAAATGCTTCCGGATAAGTTTCCCGACGGAAAAGGAGGAATGGTATCCCGCGAAGACCTCAAACAGATTTACAATCCAATGGAATTGGAATGAGATATTTTTTAGCAATTATTTTCTTTTTCACATCTTTTCTCTCTTATTCGCAAGTCGTGATTCAAGGAGTTGTGAAGGATGCAGAGAATAAAGGACTGAGCGGAATCAATGTAAGCCTTCGGGAAAAAGGTAGTCCGGCAATTAAAGTTTTTAAACTAACGGATAATGCCGGAAAATACCGGTTGGAATACCGGAGTGATAAAGATTCGCTAACCATTTCTGTATCAGGATTTAATATCCAAAAACAAGAGAAAATAATTACCGGCGGAAGTCAAACCGTAGATTTTACGGTATCATCGGAAGCCATCGCACTAAAAGAAGTGAAGGTTACGCCTCCGAAAATCAGGCAGAAAGGAGATACCATTTCCTATTCGGTGATTGATTTTACCGATAAAAACGACCGTACCATCGGCGATGTATTGAAAAAACTACCCGGTGTCGATGTAGAAGAAAGCGGCCGGATTCTTTATCAAAATAAGCCTATCAATAAATTTTACATCGAGGACAGTGATTTGTTGCAGGGGCGCTACGGCATCGCAACCAATAATATCGAAGCCAAAGACGTGAGAACGGTGGAAGTGTTGGAAAATCATCAGCCGATTAAAGTGCTGGAAGACAAAGTTTTTTCCGAAGAGGCCGCTATCAATCTGAAACTGAAAGATTCAGCCAAAGGAACAGTGATTTCCAATGCAATGGTGGGGGCAGGACTTCCGCCTGTACTTCTTTCGGGCGAAATTATGGGAATGTGTTTCAACAAAAACCGGCAGAATATCTCCACTTACAAAGGAAATAACACGGGCGATGATGTCTCGCGCGATATGAATCCTTTCTATTCGCGCGAAGCTGAGCAAATGAAAAACAACGGAATGCTTAGCGTTCAATCGCCATCTCCGCCTTCTATCAATCGCCAACGGTATTTGTTCAATCAAGTGAATAATGTAACTTTGAATAATCTGTGGAAACTGAACAAAGATTATCAACTGAATGTCAATATTCACTACATCAACGACCGGTTGGATAAAAGCAGTCTTTCGCGCACGGAATACTACTTGCCCGACGATAACATCATACGGATTCAGGAAATGCTATCTTCCCGTCTGTACATGAATCAATTCAATGGAGAAGTTCAATTAACGGCCAATACCAAGAAATTTTATCTGAATAATTTGCTGAAACTCAATGCAGGATGGGATAGAGAAAACGGCGACGCAATTACCACCGACAGTATTTATCAGCAGTTGAAAAAACCAAACTACGGCATCAGCAACACGTTTGAAATAATCAAAGATTTAGGCAAAACTTTTTGGAACTTTTCTTCTTTCAACGGTTTATCAATGTCGCCTCATATTTTAACCGTGCAGCCGATGATTTACGGAGATTTATTCGGAACAGATGTGTCGAGTCTCAAGCAAAAAACAGATATAAGCCGTTTTATGTCTGCCACCAAAGCAGCTTTTGGTATCAACAAAGGCTTTTGGAAACACAGTTATGAAATCGGTTTTCGTGCCGATTTGCAGCAGTTGGAATCTGAATTGGCTGTGATTATTCCGGCTCCCGATTCTCTCCGAAACGATTTGCAATGGAATAAATATACATGGTATGTTACGCCAACTTATACTTATACGAAGGGCGAGTGGAAAATCAATTTGTTTTTGCCGGTAAATTATACTTTTTTGCACATTAACGACCGGTTAAGAAACGGAAAAGAAGATGAGCAGCGGGTTTATTTCAATCCTTCGTTGTTTGTTCTATACACAATTTCGGCGTATTGGGATGCTTATTACGGTGCATTTTATGCCAATAACATGGGTGGAATGGAAAATATGTATTCGGGTTACATCATGCGTTCTTATCGGAATTTGGTGAGGAATACCGGCAGTTTATACGAAACACAAACTGCGTCTACATACTTCCAAATAAACTATAAAAATCCTATCAAATCGTTGTTCGGAAATGTTCGAATCAGTTATTTTAACAATAAAGCCAATTTGATGTACGGTTATGATTTCGACGGAATCCTTCAGGTGCAAACTTCTTTGGCAAGACCAAATTGTACGCAAGGCATAACATCGGGTTTCAATATCAACCAAACGATTGATGCAATTGCTTCGACGGTAAAACTCGGCGGAAATTACACTTTGTCGTCAGGCTCGCAACTTGTTCAGGGAGAAGTGCTGAAATACACCGGAGAATCTTTTTTGCTGACTCCTTCCATCAATACTAAAATCCGTTCATGGTCGAGTTTGGATTATGGGCTCACTTTTTCCGAAAGCCGCAATACGGTAAAGCCGGAAAATACAAGCTTAAAGCCCATCCGGATAGTTTCGCAACGAGCGCAATTGAATATTTTTCCGATAAAAGAACTTACCATTAATCTCGGGTACGAATATTTTTACAACAATGCAATTGTTTCCGGCAGCCGCATCATGTCGTTTGGCGATATCGGTTGTAAATACAAATACTCCGGACTGGAATTTCAGTTGACTTACAGCAATATATTCAATGCCAAGCAATATATTTCCGCTTCGTTTAACAATATTAATTCCTATTTTTCAGCTTACGATTTGCGACCGGCGGAAGTGCTGTTGCAAGTACGGATGAAGTTAAAGTAAATAAAAATTTTACGTTAAAACGAAACCTCGATTTCCTATTTCAGAAATAAGTTTGTACCTTAGCACCCTTAATCAAGAAGATTTTTGAGGGTTTTTCTAACAATCATATTAACAGCATTATTCTTTTCCTTGCATCCGGTTATGGCGCAAGGAGAGGATGTTTTAATTGAAAAAGATTCTGTTTTTGTTCTTACGGATCTTGCGGAAATTGGTATTCAACAAAACGATAAACGGGTTGAATTTAAGCCCAATCCGACAAAGGCAGTTATGTATTCTGCCATTTTTCCGGGATTAGGTCAGATTTATAACCGGAAATATTGGAAACTGCCCATTGTATACGGTGGATTTATCGGATGCACATACGCGATTACGTGGAATACTACACAATATAATGATTATAAAGAGTTGTATCGTGGTGTCTCTACTCGTGGTACTCTGTGGCTTGGTTACATAGATTCAGGAGGAGCAACCGATGGTGATTGGCGTAATTCTTGGCACAATTTTTTGCGCTCGAAAGGAGTAAAGAACCCGACGAAAGATGAAGATTCATGGCTTGATTTTTTGCGAGCAAGAGGAAACTCACTCGGAGCAATTAAACAAGATGATATAAACTTTTATACCGGCAGATTTAAAAACGGAAAAGACTTTTATCGCAGAAACCGAGATTTGAGTATATTCATTACAATTGGCTTGTATGCTTTATGTATACTTGATGCTTATGTCGATGCGCAATTATTTGATTTTGATATATCTCCCGACCTCTCAATGAGGGTCGAACCCGTAATTTTTAACAAATCAAATCTCAATTCCAGTGCTTTGGGATTACAATGTAGTATTAAATTTTGAAAAAGATGAAGAAATTATTAACCGGATTTATTTTATGTTTTGCGAGTGTTGCGGCTATGAACGCACAGATTGAAAATAACAGTTTGAACACAGACAGTTTAGACACGGATGTGTTTTTTCCCGAAAGTTTTGAATCTAATATAGATAGTCTTCTTAATAGTTGGCATGTTCAATATTATGTAAAACAGCATCCTCGAAACAACACAGGTGTAAATATTCAGGTCAGTGATGCAGTTTACAAAGACAGGCTTTCCAAACTGCCTCATATTATAGAGATGCCTTATAACGAGGTCGTTAGGAAATGTATAGATATGTACATAAACAGAAGAAGAACCATTGAATATATGCTCGGATTGGCTGATTTTTATTTCCCGATGATAGAACAAACCTTGGATGAAAATCAATTGCCATTGGAATTGAAATATTTGGCCATCGTTGAATCAGCATTAAATCCAACAGCGGTATCTCGTGCCGGAGCAACCGGATTGTGGCAATTTATGCTGCCGACAGGCAAAGCTTACGGATTGGAAATCAATAGCTTGGTCGATGACCGGAGAGATCCGGTGAAAGCAACTTATGCGGCCTGCCGCTATTTCAAAGATATGTATGATATTTATGGCGACTGGCATTTGGTTATTGCAGCTTACAATTGTGGTGCCGGAAATGTGAACAAAGCTATTCGCAGGGCAGGAGGAAAACGTGATTATTGGGCGATATATAATTACTTGCCTCGCGAAACCCGAAGTTATGTTCCCTTATTTATCGCTGCCAATTATGCCATGAATTATTATGATCAACACGGTTTGAGTCCCGTGTCGACTTCTCTCCCGCTTGCTACAGACACCGTAATGGTTAACGAATTGCTCCATTTGGAACAGGTTGCCCAAACTTTGAACGTGGACATAGAAATGTTGAGAGCATTGAATCCGCAGTATAAACGCGACATCGTGCCCGGAAATAATGGTTCCAGAGTCTTGCTTTTGCCGGTAACCGATGCATCGGCTTTTGCCGGCTTGGGAGATTCTATTTATCGCTATAAACAAGAAGAATTTTTTGCCAATAGAGACTATGTCATACCCGGAGTCGGAGGCCGGAGTTCCGGTTTTTCTAATCAGGAACGCATTGTGCACCGTGTCAAAAATGGAGAAACGATGGGTGTAATTGCAAACAGATATGGTGTGACGGTCGCCCAAGTCAGGAAATGGAATGGTTTAAAATCTTCCAAAGTAGGCACAGGAACAAAATTAACATTGTATGTGGATAATGGAGGTATTCCAATCTCTGATCAAGTATCAACAGATTCGGAAAACACGCCAACAACGGTAACAAGCACTTCGAATGAAAAAGCGCCGGCGGCTGCTCAAGCATCCGGTAGTGCTGCATTCACTAAATATAAAGTTAAACCCGGAGATACATTTTCTTCAATTGCCCAAAAATATCCGGGAGTAAGCGTTAAGCGCTTAATGGAATTCAATAATACAAATAATCCCAAGTTGGTGGCAGGACAAATAATTAAAATTCCGACAGTTTAAGACATGAGCAAACCGATGGATACGAAACAGGCCGAAGAATTGATGATTCAAGAGGAATATAAAGCCCTTTTGGAAGATTATGCCTGTTCGAACCACCGGCAAAAATTTGAGAAAATTGAGAAAGCTTTTCATTTTGCCAATCAAGCGCACAAAGGGGCAAAAAGGCGTTCGGGAGAACCCTATATCATGCATCCGTTGGCGGTTGCCCGTATTGTTTGTCGCGAAATGGGACTTGGTTCGACTTCTATTTGCTCTGCATTACTTCATGATGTTGTAGAAGATACCGATTATACGGTTGAAGATATTCAAAATATTTTTGGAGAAAAAATCGCCCAAATTGTCGATGGTTTGACCAAAATTTCCGGTGGAGTTTTTAGTGAGGCCGCTTCTACTCAAGCTGAAAATATGCGCAAGCTGTTGCTCACCATGTCGAGCGACATTCGGGTCATCTTGATTAAAATGGCCGACCGTTTGCACAATATGCGCACATTAGGCTCTTTATTGCCTGCCAAACAACATAAAATTGCCGGAGAAACCATGTATTTATATGCTCCTTTGGCACATCGTTTAGGTTTATTTGCCATCAAAACAGAACTTGAGGACTTAAGCTTTAGATATGAATACCCTACTGATTATAAGCAGATTACTCAAAAATTAGAAGCAACTGCAACCGACAGGGGATTACTGTATGAGCATTTTGCCGAACCGTTGAAAAAGAAATTAGACGTAATGAATATCAAATATGAGATGAAAGAACGGGTCAAATCCGTTTTCTCTATTTGGAATAAAATGCAGACCAAAAAGGTTGATTTTAACGATGTCTACGATATATTTGCTGTTAGAATTGTCTTTGAATCTCAAGAAGGCATAGACGAAAAAAAACGATGCTGGGATATTTATTCTGCGATTACAGACCTATATATACTTCGCCCTGATAGAATTCGGGATTGGGTGAGCCATCCTAAAGCCAATGGTTATCAAGCATTACACTTAACGGTAATGGGACCCGACGGACAATGGATCGAAGTGCAAATCCGAAGTACGAAAATGGACGAAATTGCAGAAAGAGGATTTGCAGCTCACTGGAAATACAAAGAACACCAAGGAGAAGATCAGACGGAATTAGATAAGTGGTTGGCAACCATTCAAGAACTGCTGGAAAATCCGAACCCCAATGCGATGGATTTTTTGGACACCATCAAATTGAATCTTTTCGCAAATGAGATTTTCGTATTTACTCCCAAAGGCGAGTTGAAAACACTTCCTCAAAGCGCTACAGCATTGGATTTTGCGTATGCTTTGCACACAGACATTGGCGATCATTGTATCGGCGCCAAAGTTAACCATAAATTAGTGCCTCTCAGTCACAAATTGTCGAGCGGAGATCAAGTTGAAGTGTTGACTTCCCGATCGCAACATCCGCATGAAGATTGGATTTCGTATGTTACGACCGCCAAAGCCAAAACAAAAATAGAGACTTATTTGCGCAGAAGAAAAAAAGAGCAGATAAAACAGGGAGAGAAACTGCTGCATGAATTTTTAGTAAAATTCAGCATTTCTCCGGAAATGTCGGTCTTGGATAAATTAAGTTCTTACTACGGATTTTCCAAAAAAGACGATTATTATTATGCCATTGCGATGGGACAAATCAATTGGCCGGAAAATCCGCAGAAAATACTAAAGGGAAATTCCAGCAATGTCTTTTTGAAATATGCCAAACAGGTTTTTAATGTAGGAAAGTCAGATACGGAAAAGAAAGAAGAAATTAGTCAGGAAATATTTGAGCCTGAAAAAATAGACAAGAAGAAAACTTATATTTTAAGGGAAGAAACTTTCCTGAAAAATTATACTGTTGCCGATTGCTGTAAACCGATTCCGGGCGATGAGGTGTTAGGATTTCTGAACGACGACCACCGGCTAATGATTCATAAGCGTTCTTGTCCGATTGCCACGAAGTTGAGAAGTAATTTCGGAGAAAGAATTATTTCTTGCGAATGGGGAAAGAACAAAGCGTTTTCGTTTCCGTCGGCCATTGAAATCAGCGGAATCGATACATTGGGAATCCTCAACCAAATAACAAAAACCATTTCCGAAGATTTTGCAGTCAACATCAGAAAGATTTGCATAGAAACCAACGCCGGATTTTTTGCAGGAAAAATAGATATTTCAGTCCATGATGTGAACGACATCAATCAATTGTGTAATAATCTCAGTAAAATTAAGGGTGTAAAAAAAGTAAATAGGGTCGATGATTAACGGACTAATAAAAAGATCATGAAAGCAATTCTATCATTTCTTCGCAAATTTTTTTCTAAAGTAAATAAGTATATTCTTACGGGAGCGATTTTCCTCGTGATTACTTTTTTTGTCGGAGACAGCACAATTTTTCATCGCTATAGATATGGAAAACAAATCACAGAGTTAAAAAACGAAATCGCCAAATGCGAAAAAGAAAAAGAAGAAAACGAAAAAAAATTGAAAGCCCTGAAGAGCGACAGTGATAGCTTGGAACGTTTTGCCCGAGAAAAATACTTAATGACGAAACCCAACGAAGAATTATTTATTATCAAATGAACACTCAAATGAAAGAATATTTGTTTTATGTTTCTGCCATTTTGTTGGTGCTTTCTGCGGCATTGTACATAACAGAATGGAGTTTTATACCATATATATATGCTTTTGCTTGTGCAGGAGTTGCTATCGTTTATTTGACGAGTCCTTATAAAGGCGACGACCTCAGGTTGAAACGGTTAAACATTCAGGAAACCATTGCTGCAATTTTACTTCTGTTTTCGTCTTTTCTGATGTTTAAAGGTAAAAACGAATGGATAATGTTTTTAGCTATTTCAGCGTTTTTGCAATTCTATGTAGCTGTTATCAAAGGGAAAAAACAAAAAAAAGAGAACAATGATTAGATTCCTCACTACGTTCGGAATGACGCCTCACATGATGAACATAAGAGGGAAAAGCGGTGGCGAAGCCATCGCTTTTCCCTCTCCCCTGTGCTTGCAAACGCCCGTCATTTCGAGCGTAGCGAGAAAACTAACGCAAATTTAGCATGGAAAAAATCAGCAGTCTTCAAAATCCGAAAATAAAGAACATTAATAAATTAGCATCCAAAGCGCGAGAAAGAAAAGAGCAAGGACTATTTATTATTGAAGGTGCGCGTGAAATCACTCTCGCCTTAGAAGGAGGTTATACGTTAGACTCGGTTTTTGTTTGTCCCGAACTGTTCGCCAAAACCGATTATCCTCAAGTTTTACACACCATTTCTCCTCAAAAATTATTTGAAGTTTCTCCCGAAGTTTTTGATAAAATTGCGTACAGGGAAGGCTCTGATGGATTACTGTCCTTAGCTCAATCGAAATCACATACGCTGGAAAATCTTTCATTACCTGAAAATCCGTTTATCATTCTATTGGAGGCGGTAGAAAAACCCGGAAATTTGGGAGCCATTCTCCGAACTGCGGATGCCGCTCCGGCCGATGCGGTAATTATTTGCGATCCTCATACCGATATATACAATCCTAATGTGGTAAGGTCGAGCGTAGGTTGTTTGTTTACCGTGCAAACAGCGATTTGCACCAATCAAGAGGCATTGGATTTCTTGAAGAGAAAAAATATTCATTCGTATGCTGCTGAATTAAACGCGGCCGAATTTTACCAAAACGTCGACTTTTCGCATCCTTCTGCAATTATTATGGGAACAGAGGCAGACGGACTTTCCTCTTTTTGGCTGAATCATGCCGGTTCAAGAATTAAAATTCCGATGAAAGGAAAAATAGATTCGTTAAATGTTTCTGTCTCAACAGCAATTCTGACCTTTGAAGCCATGCGGCAACGTAATTGTTTTTAATCTCTACGTTCATTCATTATCATTCAGCAACTCAAACATATAACGATTAAAGTGTTTGATGTTTTTACCTAAAACTCGGAAAAATTTAGCATCCACATCCAATATGGTTTTGATTGCTTTGTCTAATAGCGTCTTTCCTTCCTCAGTGAGATTAATAGCATTAGCTCTGACATCGGTTGAATGTGTTGTGCGGAACACATAACCTCTGGTTTCCAATACCTTTAGCATGTGGGAAATAGTCATAGTATTTATTTTGGTGTGTTGGGCAAGTATGATTTGAGTAACTTCTTTTCCACTGTGTAAAGTAAGCCAATAAACACTTGCCAATACAGCATATTGCATGTGAGTAAGATCATAATATTTTTTCAATGCTTTATCATGATAGATTGCCCACAAACTTGAAACTTGTAGCATTAAAAAACCGCTATCCTCTGCAAGACCTGCATAACTTTTTGCTGCAAAAGGAGATTTTTCTCGATTCGACATAACTTTTAAGTATATATATGTGTTACGGTTGCAAAAGTACATAAAAAATTAAAAAAATCACAAACGTTTCGGGTAATAAAAAATCTCATATATTATAATATATAACAGATTATAATAATTATTGTATATTTATTTACATAAATAGTTATTTTATTTCTAATAAATATAACTTATTGAATAATAGGGAGTTTGTGTGTGAAGAGCTTATGCGGTTTACTTTTAGATAAAAATATAATAACTAATGTTATAAAATAATTAGTAAAACATTTGCATATTAAGAAAATAATTTTATACATTTGCAGACTGATATTTAGTTTTTCTAAAATATTGAAATGATACATGCATTTTTTAAACGTATACATATAAATAAAAACATATACATAAATATTAAAGATTTCCGTATATCTCTTTATCCTTCTTAAATGCTTTCTTTAATTTGTGAAAATGTAGGAAGAAACTTTTTGTGAAAAAAGTAGTAATGTGACTTCGGATTATCCGGTTGTTTAGACGTGTTAAAATATACTGTTGTGTATATATGTGTTTGAGGGATAAAGAGATATGGAATTCAATGTTATTTAAACGTTATTTGACATACACTATAAAATTTTAAAAAGATGAAAAAGAAGATTTTAAGATGGAGGATAGCCCTTTGCACACTACTATTTCTCGGTTATTATGCAAATTCTTTTGCTATTGATTATTACTGGATTGGCACAGGGGGCAACACCAATTGGAGTATACCGGGCAACTGGGCGAAAACCAGTGGCGCAGCAGTATCGGATGTATCGTTTCCGCCTTCTATTAACGACAATGTGATTTTCGATGAAAATTCGTTTACGACTACACGAAAAACAGTAACAGTAGATGCAGCATCTACTTGCGACAGTATTATTTTTAGAAACATTCCTGCGGGAATTACTCCCTCCTTGACTCTTAGTGCAGATCTTACGGTCAGAGGCTCGGTGCTGTTGTGGCCGGGTATGGGAATTGGCGCAAGTGGAACAGGGCAATCCTCCATTCAGAAGTTCATGTGATATTGATAATGAAGATACCCGCCAATTAAGCAGAGGAAGTGGTTTTGATAACTCCCGTTTTATTTACGAATCAGGCAGCACTTGGAAAATCACAGGCGGCATCACGCTTACCACAGCCGGTGTGTCGGATGCAGAAAAACAAGTGATTGTAGGTAATCCATTCATGTCTCACTGGAATTTCAGCAACTTTCACGCACAAAACGCAGGCAAATTCAAAGAAGAATACAAAGTGTTAGACAGTGCCAACGATGCTGCTTTTACCACTTATTCTCCTTTATTACCCTCATGGACTTCTGCCGATGAACTGATAGCGCCTATGCAATCGGTACTGATTACTTCAACTGTCGCCTTTGGTGCAACAGACTTGAAAACCAACGTTGAGGCCATGGCTCAAAGACCGGGTAACATCTTAAAAAGTGTAGCCGGTGATGAATCGAACTTGCTGAAAATCGTTGCCGAGAAAGACGACAAAATCAACTGGACGCATATTTTGTTCGATGCGATGGCTGATAACAACTACGATTTGAAGGAAGACAGTTACAAGCTGTTTGTTACGAAAGTAACAATAGATAAGTAACGAACATTTAGGCACATCTCACCAGGGTGCACAGTAAGATTTATTCTTTCGTGCACCCTGTTTGTCTTTTTAACCTCGTATTTTTTTTTATGTTTCTTTTTTTTTATACATTTGCATAAAATCCCTATAAAAAACGGATAGAAAAATCATTAACAATTAAATCATAAAAATCATGAAAAAGGTACTGTTAACATTATTGGTGTTTTTTATTGTCGCAACAACTGTTAAGTCTCAAAAAGACGTCGTTTTTGTGGAATACTTCACTTATACCAAAAGCATAGGATCTTCGTATGCTCAAAGTTTTCGAGATAAAGTCATTGCGGGATTAATCGCTACGGATCGTATTGTTGTGAAAGACGTAGCCTCGGAAGCAGCATTAACAGATGAAGGAGCAAGACAAACACAAGATGCTTCTACCGTTAACGAAGAAAGATTGGTAACTATGAAAAGCTTGAATGCACAATATTTGATTCAAGGCCATTTAACTAACTTTCATGCAAATAAAAATGTTGATAAAGAAGGTGATGTCACCTATCGAGGCGTTTTGACTTACTCATTGAAAGTAATTGATGTTGCAACAGGAACCCTGAGAGGAACGGAAGTTTATACTCACGGTGACGAATTATTCTCTCTTAACACTGTCGGATCATCTGAAGAAAATGCAATAGCAAGTATCATGAATTTTATCAAAGGCGATATGGCGAAATTTGTAAACAAGCATTTCCCCATAGAAGGCACCATATTGGAAATAAATGCTGAGAAAAAAGGAGAAGCTACGGAAGTATATATTAGCCTTGGTTCACTTAGCGGACTGCAGAAAGGTCAGGATTTCAAAGTATTTGCAGTGCGTGAAATAGCAGGAAGAAAATCTCAAAAAGAAATCGGAGCGCTTAAAGTTATTGCTGTAGAAGGAGACGATATATCACTTTGTAAGGTAGTAAAAGGCGGTATCGAAATAAAAGCAGCCGTAGGCGAAGGACAAGAAATTATTATAAGAACTGGAGAAAAAAGAGAAAATATTTTCAAAAAAATTGATAGCGTGTTATGATAAGCAACTTAAAAACATTATCGATACTGCTACTTTTTTCTGTAATCGGAACATCAATGGCTTGGGGTCAAACTTATACCAATGATGCGACGCTGGTACAGAAAAAGAAATTGAGCGCAGTAGTCAAGGCTTCCGGAATGCACGAAAAAAAGAAGGAGGCTACGTTAATGGCCGTCAAATCGGCTTTCGATACTTATTTCAACTATGGGATAGTCGGACTGAATGATGACCGGCCTTTGATAAGTGATGCTGCTGCAGCAAGTTCGTCTGCATATCTCGAACGTTTTTTCGATGATAAAAGTAAGCGTTACCTTTCATTTGTAGCAACTTATGAAGAGGATAAAAATCCGAAAAAGTTGCCGAATAATATGTACAAGGCAACCATTACGCTTGAAATTTACACAGATGCTCTCGAAAAGGATTTGTCAAGAAATAACGTAAAAACAAGTGCGCTTTCCACTGTGCCAAAAATACAGGAGGTTGTATATCAACCGACGATAATGGTAGTGCCGTATAAACAACAGAATAAAGGTTATAAGGAAATTCTGCGTGAAGCTGGATATGTCGATCTCAGAAATGCTATCACTCGCGTGCAAGATGCTTTTGTGAAAAAAGGCTACAGTATAAAAGACGTGATGGCTGTGTTGGAGGCTACAGAAAAAAGTATGTTGTTGGAGTCGAATTCCTCTGTCGAATCGTTTGATGGACACCTCATCAATAGTTCGGGATCTGACGTATATGTTACGGTCGATGCCGGACATAACACCAATGATGCCGGAATATCAGGAAGTATCGCTTTAGTTGCTTACGAACGGGCATCCGGAAAATTGCTCGCATCGAAACAGGCAAATACGCAACGCTATGCTAAAGGCACACTTACCGATGTATATCGCATTGCGATCGGCTCAATAATCGATGATTTCATGAAAGATATAACATCGAGTTACGCCAAAAAAGCCGACCTCGGAAATACTTTTGTGTTGCGTGTATCCACAGGAAACATGGCAACAATGGATCTGAATTCGGAAATTGCCTCTGAAGGAGGCTACCCGCTCTCCGATGTTTTGCGCAAATGGTTGAGACAAAACGCTCTTAATGGCAATTTTCATGTGCAGGGAGCCACGCGCGACTTGGTTATATTCGACGAAATTCAGGTAGCCGCGAAAACTCAAGATGGTCATTTTCAGGATGCCAACGATTTTGCGCTGAATATATTTACTTTCCTCAAATCATTGGGTATCGCTTGCGATAAACGTGTCGACGGTAATACAATATATATAACCATTGAAGAATAATTCGATATGAAAAAGTTGTTATTTCTTACAGTTTTGCTTGCCTGCTCCACAACATTGCTCTATTCGGCTAAAAAACCCAATTGGGTAATGAAAAGGCCTGTCGATAAAGAGAATTATATAGGTATCGGATATGCCTTGACAACAGATCCGAACTATTTGCAGGAGGCTAAAAGGCAAGCTTTGAACGATTTGATTTCCGAAATCAGTGTCGGAATACAAAGTGAAACATTATTGAATATGGTTGCTACAGACGATGATATTTCTACTCGCCTCTCCCAAAGCATAAAAATGAGTGCTCAAGAAGATCTCGAACAATTTCAGTTGACCGACAGTTGGGGAGATAAAAAGGAATATTGGGTATTATACAGATTAAATAAAGCAGAATGGCAGCGAATCAAAGCGGCTCGCATAAAAAAAGCTACTGATGCAGGATATGATTTCTGGACACAAGGTATTAGCGCTCAAAGAAATGGTGATTTAACGGCTGCTGCTAATATGTATGTTAAAGGATTGGAGGCAATACAGCCTGTCGCCAACGAGGCTTTGCCACATAGCCATAACGGACAAACGGTAGATGTTGGCATTGCATTGTTCACTTCGTTGAAACAGTTGTTTAGCAACATCAATGTAACTGCCGATCCGGGAAATTTGCAAATGAGACCTATGCAACAAGCGGAAGAGCCTGTTGTTATATCCGTAACTCAAAATGGCAATCCGTTGAAAAACGTAAAATTGAAAATAGATTTTCTGACCGGTTCCGGAAAGTTGTCTTCAAACAATGTTACTAATTCGGCAGGAGTTATTGATTTGTATGTACAAAGCATCACATCGAAACTTTCCCGGCAGGAAATACTTGCAACGATAGATGCTCAACAGTTTTCATCCATAAAGAATCCTTTCTTTGAAAGTGTATTCAGATCGTTTCAAAACAACCTGCCTCGCACGGTCATTACCATCAATGTGGAAGAAAGCACGCAAAAAGCTTATATTCACAGCGAAGGATCGAATAACGACGCATTGGTTCGGGCAGTAAGCAGCCTGCTTACAAACAATCACTTCACGGTAGTTACAGATCCGGAACAGGCAAACCTGTTGATTCAAATCAATTCAAGTATGAAGAAGGGCGGTTTGATAAAAGGAGATATGTTCGATTTCAATGAGTATTTTACGAATGTCAATATAAAAGTGTCGGATGCCGATTCTCGTGTATTGATCAGCTATTCTGTCAATAATCATCGTTCATTGTCGCCGGCATCGGCTTCAGAAACTGCCGCATGGAATGCTGCCGTAAAAGATGTGATGCAACGCATCAATAAAGAGTTCAAGAAAGAATTGGAAAAAGTTAATATTAACAATTAAAAACGTATTAAAATGAAAAAGTATTATTTTTTATTCAGCATCATTAGTATTGTACTGATGACGTTAAGTTTAAGTTGTGGAGCTGCAAAGCCGCCCAAAGGCAGTGTTATGCCATGTTCGGGACCTGAATACAGAGAAAATAGCGAATTTTTCAGGGCAACAGCGCCGGGAATCCCAAATACCGATGAAAGAGCGGCAAGAACTTCGGCGATAGCAGCGGCTCGTGCCGAGCTTGCCTCGTCCATAAACACTTTGCTTACCAGAACAACGGAGATATATCAAAATACATTTCAAACGGAAGAAGTGTCTGAAACGAAGACTAAGATAGACGACATAACGCGTTTGGTTGTAGCAGAGAAAATCAGTGGCTCGCGTATTATTTGCGACTTCAGGGAAGTGCCGACGAAAAAGAATAATAAATACAAATTCTACATCACGGTCGAATTAGCTAAAAACGACATTATTAAAGCTATGCAAAAACAGATGACCGAGGCTGAATACGAAAAATTCAGAAGAATATACGATGAAGAAATGAGAAACGCTCGATAAGGAATTTGAAAATAACGATTCTATAAAACAAAAAAACCTGCCGATTGTGTAAAAACTTTCGGCAGGTTTTTTATGCTATGGTCTTATTTATGATAATCTTATAACTTTTGCTTGTTCGCTTTTGCAATTAGGCATTGCCCTTCCGATGCCTGCGCCAATGTAAGTAGGGTCGCATACAAGAAACTTTTTGCCATCGATAGTCAGATAATCACCGTATAGATCTTCCGGAAAATGAACTGCGGTAGCTAAGTGTCCGGGATAGAGCAACAATACTACATCCAAACCTAATAATTCTCTGACTAAAATGGAGTACAAAACAGCACGGTCTTTGCAGTTATTGTAAGGGAAAAAGAAACTTTCGTCGGCAAAGAATGGCCGTTCGTGGCCAAATTGTTCGGCATCCGTTTTATAGGCAAAAGTGGTTTGCAGAAAGTTGAGCAACACTCCTGCGGCTTCTGTTTTGCTTTTTTTTGCAATAACTTTTTGCAATGCAGGATAGAGTGACTGCTTTACTGTTTCGCTCAAACCGGTAAACGCGTATAAACCGAATTCGGACGACAAAGGATAATCGTTGAAATAATCAAGCAAATTCTGATTGGTTTGTATTGCTGCCTGAATTTCAGGATAACGTGCCGAAGTAAATGTTTTAGGCGAATTTAATTTTTCTGTCAGCTTGGGCAGTTCGGTTTGCCATGAAAAATATTGTTCCTTAGGAAATTGTTGGTCACACATATAAAGTGATTTCCCTCGTAAGTCTTTATCTATCACATAATATCTAACTCCGTCGACATTCAAATAAACGTATTCATAAATAGTTTCTCGAAAAGGAATTAACATGGTCAAACGGTTGTCTGTTCGGGCAAGGCGTACTTTATATCCCGATTGAGTGAGAATGAACATTTGCCATAAAACAGCCTCGTTAGTATTTTTTCCTAAGAAATCTTCCGATATTGTTTTGAGCAATAGCATATAACCCCAGTCGCTTAAATTCAGTTGGTCGCGCAATTTAAGACAATCGGCTATCAGTGCGTTATACTGCTTTCCGGACAATGTTTTCCATGCATTAGCCATATTTTTTTCCGAAACATCGCTCAATGAAAAGCGCAGAGAATTGTCTAAACTCACTTTACAGTCTGTGTTATAAAAAAGAAATGAAAAACCGGGCTTAGTGGTTTCCGGAACCGGTTTAGGAGATATGGGTACCGATGTAACTGATGGCGTTGGTGTCGTAGCGGGTTCCGGAGTTGGCTCCGGTGTAGTCGCCGGCACTTTAATAGGCGCTACGGGTTTTGGGCGCGGTGTCGGCTCGGGTACAGGTGTAACCGTTACAACAGGTAGCGGGTCGGCTGTAGGAGTTTTTACCGGCTTTGCCACCGGCTGTTTTGCCGGCTCGTCCGATTTAGGGGCAGGAATACCTTGATAAGTTTGGAATTCTTGCCACGACCGGCTCATAAATTCTGCAAAGTTGGCATTGGCTTCAGCGCGAAAATCTTCAAATTCCTGTTCTTTTTCTTTCTTGAATGCATTAAATTCCTGTTCCATTTGTTTGCGTATTGCATCAAAATCTTGCTGAGCATAAACACCGGGAATTAATAGACAAATTAACCCTATGGCTAAAACAATATTCTTCCTCATGACACAAAAATTTTAATTTAAAATTTACTTGCTTTTATAAGTTATTCTTACAAAGGTAGGAAAAAAATATTACTTTTGCATATTGTGTTTTCTGATTTGAAAAAAATATAGACTTTTTTAAATAATTTAATCTTACAAAATCATGAAAAAGTATTTCATCTTCATTATTATTGGTATGTTTTTCTTTGAAACGTACACAGTAGCGCAAACTGTTCAAGAACACGGTTCAAATGACGTAAAAATAGGTATTGCTGCCTATACTTTTAGAAAATTCGACATTGATTCCACTCTTAAAATGTACAAAATTGCAGATGTAAAATATATGTCTGTAAAAGATTTTCATCTTCCATTAAACAGTACAAGAGAGCAAATGGCAGATTTTAAGAAGAAATGTGCTTATCACGACGTTATCCCTTATGCGCTTGGCCCTATTTATATGAAAACAGAAGAAGAAGTGGATAATGCTTTTGATTATGTGGTTAGATTTGGTGGCGATTTATTAATTGGAGTCCCTAATTATGAATTGCTCCCTTATGTTGAACAACAAGTAAAAACAACCGGAATAAGATTTGCTATTCATACGCATGGTCCTGATAATCTGCCTTTTCCGGATGCTAAAGATGCTTACGACAGGATTAAAGATATGGACTCGCTTATCGGAATTTGTATCGACTTAGGGCATACAGTGCGATTTGGCGGAAATGCGGCAGAAGATCTTGTAAAATATGAAGAAAGAATATTTGACATTCATATCAAAGACGTAACAGCACCATCTAAAGAGGGGGCAACATGCGAAATGGGACGCGGAGTAATGGATTTTTATCCGATATTGGAATCTTTAAGATTAATAGAATACAAAGGCACTGTATCTCTTGAATTTGAAAAAGATCCGGATTATCCTTTCTTTGGAGTTTTGGAATCTATCGGATACCTGCGTGGCGCATTAGATATGGTCAATAGAAAAACTCAATTTTAATAACTTATAAGCTATCGAGTAATTGGCGTTGTTTCATAAAAAACTCAATCCGACTTTTTTCATCTGCTTCCGAGATCTGAACAGATGCCCTTTTTTTTGATTGCATCCAGATTTTGAAATTTTCTACCATTACAGGGTCGGTAGTATGTATTTCGTTTTTTGCAAAAGCATGAACGCAGCAAAATTTTATATCTTCCGAATAATAGTAGCTATAATTGGTGTCGATACTAAGATGGGAAATATATAGATTTACCTTGTTACCTGTTTCCGGCCAACAGCCTTTTTCCGCTACTTCCGCCATGTACTCTAATAAGGCACATAAATCTTGTTTAATCAATTCTTTTTCTTCATCGGTAATTAGATAGATAGAGTGAAAATAACGAATATCGGATATCAATTCATTAGTAATATTATTGTCCAAAATAAAACTTACAGTTCCCAAACTTTTTGAAACCATATAATAGGTTGACGATAATTCAGCTACTATTTTCGGATAAATAAGCTGGGAAAGAGGTAAGGTTTTTTCATTAGTATATTGATACATCCATTTTAACAGATAAAATCTATTAATGTATGGATAACCGGAAGTCCACATACGGGGCAGTTTGTTGGTAATTTCCATACATTCCATATTGGGGAAACTCCGGGTATATTCGCTATCTTCAACTAAATATCGCATATAAATCAATTCTTCTTTCGAAGGATTGAGATAGTTCCATAATTGCATTTTAAAAGAAATATGACTGGAATTGATTCCGACAATATCATTCAACGAAATATTCCATGCAGAAGCAATTTTGGCAATTTCATTGGCAGGAAATACAACATCACTGCGTAATCTCCGATACACAGCCTCACGTTCAATAGATAACAAATCCATCAATGCTTCTGTTAATTGCGATTTCTGAGGATATTTTTGATAAAGAGTTTCTAAAAAACAATCATACCATGTATTATTCTCCATTATATTTTATATGCTAAATGATTTAAATTGCAAATCTAATGAAATTTATTACAAGACACGAATTAAGAGGACAAAAATATTTTATTTACGAATTAAGAGTATTTGATTATATAAATATGTTCACATCGTGTATTATTCGAATAAATCTATTTCATGTTGCAATATTTGAAAGCTATTACAGTTTCTTTTGACTTAAATAATAAAGGAAAAACCAAAAGCGATAAAACAGAACAACAACAAAAGACAATATTACTTTAACTAATAGAGAGTTACAGAAAAACAGCCTGCCGAAAACTGAAAAACGAAATGTTTACATTGCTATACTTTCGGAATACATTTCACAACAATTTGAACACCGTTTTAATACATTTCGTTTACACAGCCACCAAAAACAAACCCAAAACAGCCTTTATTCTTACCAAATAAACTACTACAGACATAGCAGGCTTTAATGCCAAATAACGCCCATAAAACAACAATAAACATAGTTAGTGTATGGGTTATGGCAGCTTTTGTGGCTTTACTTTTACAAAACTGCCAGTGCCGGCACTTCTGAAAGCCTTTGAACAGCCATTAGAACGGTAAAAAATGACAATGGTTGTGCAGTTGGTTGTGAGTTTGGTTGTGCATTTTTTACATTACAAAAACGAAAAGTCTTGAATGGTTGTGCGTTTGGTTGTGCATTTTTCGTTTTTTTTTTTTTGATTGATTGGTATAAGTTGCCATTTATGTATATTTATAACGCTATTTTTACGTTATTCGAGGGGTAAAAAATCAAACGGAATAATTTTGCAAGTTGCTGATATTCAGAAGTGATAATTATTTTCGTGCCTTGAATAACTCTTAAAAAAGTGTGTGCGATGAAAGATAATAATTATCAACGCATTCCATCTTTTATAATTACTTTTTCACTTTTATTATTCACGTTCAAAATATACACTCCTTTTTTCAGATGTATTTCTACTTTCCCATTAACAACAGATTGATATACTTTTTGACCGAATATATTATATACTGATACTGGTGTTTGTATTTTTGTTTCGATAATAATACCGTCTGTATTGGACTGAAAAGTAATATTGTCATTATTGATAGCATTAATTGCCGATGACGTTTCAGTGACACAACGTACACCCATGCGGGTTGACTTTGGAGACCATCCAGTAGGATTCCAACCACTATCATAGGTGAAAAATATGTAATTTGCGTAATACATCTCATCATTATCTCCAACCCAATAGTAACCGTTCAATTCAAATGGAGAACTATCAATTTCAATATTTCCAGTAACAGGCAAAAAAATGGTATTATTGTCATTTCCGCATTGAAGACCTCTGATTCCATTTTGTGTTGTCCAATTCATACCTGAAGGTGTAAGACTTGAAAGTATAAGACTTTGATATTCCATTTCTGTCGGCAATCTCCACCCTTTTGGGCAAGCATTTACAGCATCGTCCCAACTATAATAATTTCCTGTATCTTCTGGATTGTCAACAAATACTCCTACAATGCCTACGTTTCTGCTTGCCCAGCGAACACCGTTAATTACTACACCTTCTTTTTCGGAATTTTGCGCATTGGATGCAGATGTCAAAATAAATATGAATAATGATAATAAAACCTTCTTTTTCATATCTTTTTGTTTTTATTATAAACGATTCTACTACTCTCTGTGCGTTTCACACAGCCAAGAATCCGACAAATTTTAGTTACATCATCAAGAAATATAGGGAAAGGCTCGTGAACAAGTCGCCCTTTTAATGGCCCCACTTCCCATACTTCGTCATTGAGGGAACAAGCAAGCCAACACCCATTTTCGCCTGACTGCACAAGGCGTTTAATTGTTTTGTATTCATTTGTTTGTATCATATAGTCTTCACCATATACGACAAGGCGTTTATCGAACACCTCACGCATCACAACTATACTACCCGATTTATATTCTGGAAACATACTGTCTCCATGTACGCGCATAGCACTATCGGCATCAAGGAACCAATC